>Ga0209067_10000015_pt1 | contig 150630 bp, 137 predicted proteins | sample ColStrG_CSR_2013_FD_187199 | JGI IMG/M metagenome (GOLD analysis project Ga0209067, IMG submission 187199) | Freshwater sediment microbial communities in response to fracking from Pennsylvania, USA - Cold Stream Run_MetaG_CSR_2013 (SPAdes)... | ecosystem: Environmental > Aquatic > Freshwater...
AATTAGCGATCATTTATTAAATTCTGAAAGGCATTGCCTTTCATTATGTCTTTATTGATCGCTATTGCCGATCAAAATTAAAGGTTTACAATCTCTCTCGTCGGAACAGACAGTGATACTGAAAATGAAATCAATAAAATATCAAGTTGATGAAAAAGATTTGCATTTGCTGACTCGGGAAGTCGCTATCAATAAAATTCGAGGATACGGTTTTGTCGAAATAAGGGATGCGCTGAAATTCCTTCAAGGTATGTGTGATCTTGTTTTGGATCGCGGTGACTTAACTTATCTTCGAGGAAAGATTGATGTCTGCCTGAGGCATCATGATAACGGTAGTAACTATTTTATTTCACTAAGAGAGTTTGCCTCTGAGCTTGACTGTTTTATTTATCTTAAGCCTTGAGCGGGGCGATAAAAGACAAAAATTTATCCAAATAAGAAACAGACCATATTTATCAACATGTATGTATGTTGATAAATATGGCCATGCTTCGGTGTGATCAGAAACGCATTCCTCAATGCGGTTACATTAAAATTAAGGGAGTCTTTGACGTGAAATTGAATAAAATTGCAGTGGCAATGGGACTGATTATTGTAATGGGAGCTGCCAATGCTGCTGACCCGGTAAACCCAACAGTGACCGTCAACGGTGGTACTGTACATTTTAAAGGTAAGCTGATTGCTGCTCCCTGTTCCGTTAGCACGGATACCAGTGATCAGGAAGTCAAACTCGGTGAATACACAACTCACCACTTTAAGGCGGCGGGTACACTGGGTTCAATAGTTCCTTTCCAAATCAAACTGGAAGACTGTGATAGCTCTGTTGCACAAACTGCAGCGGTGGCGTTTTCAGGTCGTTCAGACAGCACAAGTACAGATGGATCCTTGCTGGCCGTCGATCAGGGTTTATCGTCTGGTAACGCTGGTACAGCGACCCACATCGCCATCCAGGTTCTTGATAACAAGTCTAAACCTGTGAAGTTTGACGGCACGACTTTTATTAATAAAACCACGCTGATTGACGGTGAAAACATCCTGAAATTTGCTGCCCAATACAAGTCTACTGGCACAGCTACTGCCGGTGATGCAAACGCAGACGCCAACTTCATCATGCAGTACAACTAAGTCTCTGCAACTGCGGGACGGTGAATGCCGTCCTGCAAACTTTGCCGGATTATCTTTATGAAACATCAACTCTCAATGATGTCTGTCCTGTTCATGCTGCTAATTCATTCCGGGTGTGCAATGGCTCGAAATGTTCGCGTCATCATTCCTGGAGGCGAGGTACACATGCGCGGGCAGCTTACAAATGGGGCATGTGTCGTCAGCGCTGATAGCCAGGATTTGCATATTGATATGGGGCAATACACTACGCATGCGTTTAGACAAATCGGTGACGTTTCAGCACCCGGTATTCCGTTCACCATCAGGCTAAAAGATTGCCATCCCGGTATTAAAGGCGGAGTGGGTATCACGTTTTCTGGTGTAACAGTGCCTAAGGAGCCAGATCTTTTTCTGGTCAGCGCTTCTGAGCCTCTTCCAGCAGGCGTTTCCGGACAGAAGGGTTTAGTTGGCCTCGGTTTATTAATTACCGATCAATCCGGACATCAGATCAAACCAGGTGGTATTCCACATCAATTTTTCCGGCCGAATGGAGACGATATCTCGCTTCACTATGTTGCCCGTTATCAGACAACTTCCCGAGGGCTTTGGCCAGGTGAACTGCGTACTGAAGTGCGTTTTGACATCGCCTATCCATAACGTTAACTGACTTCAATAGCAGGCTTCATTATGCAAAAAACATCCTTTCTATTACCCACTACTGGCCTATTGCTGGTGCTATGCCAGCCTGCCATGGCCGGAGGGATTGCGCCAGGTGCTACACGTGTGATCTATCCGGAAAGCGACAGTCAGAGCGCGCTTGCTGTTACCAACAGTGACAGTCATGAGCGCTATCTTATTCAGGCTTGGGTAGAAAACGATCAGGGAAAGCGTGACCACGATTTTATTGTTACGCCACCGCTGTTTGCGGCTGCACCCAGGAGTGAAAACACGTTGCGTATTGTGTACACCGGACAGGCCCTCCCTCCCGACCGGGAGGTGGTTTACTGGATGAACGTTAAGGCCATACCTGCTATGGACCGCGAAGCGTCTAAAGGAGCGAACACCCTTCAGCTGGCTGTTCTGTCCAGAATGAAGCTATTTATGCGTCCGGATGGACTGAAGATCAGTGAGCCTGAGTCTGCGGAAAAACTGCGTTTCCAGCAATCATCCAGTGAGGTCATCGTCAAAAATCCGACCCCCTATTATCAGTCACTGGTCAACCTCAGCGTAGGAAACCGCAAACTTGAAAATACCATGGTTGAGCCGTTTGGGCAGCGCACATTGAAACTGCCAGCAGGCACTGTTGGTGCCGTGCATTACCAGACGGTTAATGACTATGGCGCGATTACCCCACAGAAAACGGGTAAAGCCTCTTAGCATTTGCAGGTTGAATTTTATCGAAACACTGGTTTGCTGCCCGGAATGTCAGCCCGCGCAGCCATGGGATCTAGGTCATGTATCCGCTAAACTATAAGCATAAGCAATTGTGCAATATGTACCGGACTTTCCGACTACGGTACTCCGTTCTTGCCGTATTAGTTGCATTGACGGGTCCTGTGCGCGCACAAGACTGGTTTAATCCTGCCTTTTTATCCCGAGAGGGCGGTGAAGTGGCGGACCTCTCCCGTTTTGAAAATGGCGCCGGGCAGTTACCGGGCGAATACCGTGTGGAAATATGGGTAAACGATGAGTTTACGGCAACCAGCCCCCTTCGCTTTACTGCCCTTAAGACGACGCCTGGTGCCGATACTGTCGGGTCTGACGCAGTGCACACTAAGAATGATGGCACAGGGCTGACCCCTTGCCTGACATTAAAATGGTTGAAACGGCTGGGTGTTAACATCAATTCGGTTGAAGAACTAAAAAATCTGAAAGCCGATAGTCAGTGCATTGACTTTAGGCGCCTTTTCCCAGGCGCATCCTCATGGTATGACTTTTCTGCTCAGCGTCTGACGCTGACTTTCCCGCAGGCTGCCCTTCTGAATAGTGTCAGGGGATATATACCGCCTGAAGAATGGGACGAGGGCATCAACGCCGGCCTGCTGGACTACACGCTGACAGGCAGTAAAGGCAATGACAGTAGCAATTACTATCTCAATCTGACCAGCGGCCTGAACGTGGGCGCCTGGCGCCTGCGCAATAACGGGGCCTGGATCTCTTCCGATTATACCGGCGGTGACCGTCAGCAGAAGTGGCAAAACATGTCCACTTATGCCGAGCGCACTATTATTCCGCTTAAAAGTGAACTGGTGGTGGGCGACAGCAATAGTGCGGGAGAGATCTACGACAGCCTGGGATTTCGCGGCCTAAGGCTGTCCACTTCAGATCCCATGTATCCTGATAGCCAACAGGGTTTTGCACCAACGATCCATGGCATTGCGCCGGGTCGTTCACAGGTAACCGTCCGGCAAAACGGTTATGTGATCTACCAGAATACAGTGCAGTCCGGCGCCTTTGAGATTACTGACCTCAGCGCTACGTCATCAAGCGGCGATCTGGACGTCATCGTTAAAAGCGAGTCGGGTGCAGTTCAGACATTTGTGGTGCCTTATTCAACCGTTCCACTGCTGCAGCGCGAGGGACGACTGAAGTATGACGTGGTCGCCGGTCGCTATCGCAGCGGCCTATCGGGAAAGGGTGCTCCGTTATTCATTCAGAGCACGATCGCTGAGGGTTTTGCTGGAGGCATTACACTATATGGCGGTAGCCAGGTGGCCAGGCAGTACACGTCAGCCGTGGCTGGAACAGGCATGAATCTCGGTACCTGGGGCGCCGTCTCAGCAGATGTTACAGCTGCCAGGAGTGAGTTGGTCGACGGCAGCACACATAATGGTCAGTCGGTTCGCTTCCTGTATTCCAAATCTCTTAACAACTACGGAACCACTTTTCAGCTTCTTGGCTACCGCTATTCAACCCAGGGATTTTATACGCTGGATGAAGCGGCCTGGAATGTGATGAACGGTTACCAGTATGAGTGGAAAGACGACGGAGATGGCCGAGGACGTCACCAGGAACCTGTCAGCTATCACGATCTGCGCAATAGCAAAAAAGGGCGGCTTCAGATAAACGTTTCTCAGCAGATATCAGACTTCGGTTCGCTCAATCTTACCGCCACTCGACAGGACTACTGGAACAGTAGCAGCAGCGACACCTGGTACCAGGCAGGCTTCTCCAGCGGCTGGAACGGCATTAACTATAACCTCTCATACTCTCTTAGCCGGAGCCACGGCATGCCGGGCTCTGATCGTCTGGTATCGTTTAATGTGTCAATACCGTTTGGTCGCTGGCTGGGTCACAACATGGCTGAGCATGACAGGCTCAACAATATGTATGCCACAGCTCAGATGAGCCAAGACCAAGACGGCGTAACCCAGATGCAAACCGGCGTCAGTGGAACGCTGCTTAAAGGCGGTAACATGAATTATAGCGTGATGCAGGGCCATAGCAGCCGCAGCGGTGGCAGCGGCAGTCTTAACGGCAGTTGGCAGGGAGAAGCGGGCCGGGCCAGTGGTGGCTATAACTACAGCCAGAATGAGCATACCTGGAACTGGGACTTCTCTGGTGGCGTGGTTGCCCATGCGAACGGTGTCACTTTCAGTCAGTCCCTTGGAGATACCAATGTACTGATAAAAGCACCAGGTGCGGAAGGTGTTTATGTCGAGAATGAAACCGGAGTCAGCACAGACTGGCGGGGGTATGCAGTGATGCCTTACGCCACTGTTTATCGCCGTAATCGCGTCGCATTGGATGTGAAAAGTCTGGACATGCACACCGACCTGGAAGATAGCGTACAAAACGTGGTTCCGACGCAGGGGGCTATCGTGCGGGCCGAATACCAGACACATGTGGGATTGCGAGCCCTATTCAGCCTGACTCACCAGGGACATTCTGTTCCTTTCGGGACAACCGTTGTCGAGAATAATTCGGGTACGACAGGAATTGTTGATGATTCCGGGGAAGTTTACATGACCGGCGTGCCTCTGAAAGGGGAGCTGGAGATGGTGTGGGGGAACAGAGAGCAGGATAAATGTCAGGTCCCTTACACCTTGCCAGATGAAAGCGTTAAATTGCCAGTGGCCAGACTCATTTTAAAATGTGCTAAATGACAGCAGGAAGAAATAATGATCAAATTACGCTATAAACTGGGTGTGGTTTTTTTATTTCACCTGCCCATATTTTTCGCTCAGGCTTATACGGGACAGTGCCTCATGCCTGGGGGCACAACAAATAGTATGACCGCAGACTTGAAGCAATTTGATGTGACTAACCCATCTCATGACAGACAGGGATATGTGGTTGTGAAGGATTTTCAGTTTGTAGCGTCCGGTTTACCCTATCGCGCCCGATGCGATAATGATAAAAAGGCATCAACACCTATATTTCTGACAACAAATGTTCCGTTGCCTGGTTCAGGTTCGGGATGGTACCAGTTAAATGATTATCTCTCTGTTAAGAGCCAGACGTGGATAGACGGCGGGCGACAAATTTATATAGAAAACCCAATGAAAAGTGAAAGCAATCAATTGGATCAAGAAAACGGACAGGAAACGGACTGGCGTACAGGCGGTAAAGGTAAGATATCTATCAGAATAGATCATCCATTCGTTGGTTTCTCAGCTTTTAACAAAGATGTTCTTGAAGTCTATGCCAATACATTTAAAGACGGCGTAAGTCAACAACCGCTGACCGTTCTTTTTATTAGCGGATCAGTAGTTGTTCCTCAAAGCTGCGAAGTTAATGCCGGGCAGATTATTACAATGGATTTTGGCAACATTGCTGCATCTGCCTTCTCACAAGCAGGTGCAGGCAATAAGCCTGCCGGTACTAACCCCCAGACTCGAAATATTGGCATTAAGTGTAACAACATTGACGCACAAGCCTTATTATCCCTTCGCATTGAGGCTAATAAGGTCACCGGCAATGCTCTTGTTTCTGATAAATCAGATCTGGGCTTTGTGATTGCGGACGGTAATTATAATCCACTGACGCCAAATAATATCGGTAGCAATATTCCCTTCAGGCTTGATGAAAACGCTTCTGCTAACGTTGCTATAAGCGCCTGGCCTGTCAGCGTGACAGGTAACAAACCGGCTGAAGGTCGATTTACATCGGAGGGCTATCTGCGTGTCGATTTTGACTAAAACTGTTATTAACGGTTTAACACTCGTTAAACGAACCGCATATGTTTTTACCATCGGCCTGATTAGCCTGTTTTTGAGCGAAATTATTGCGTTAACGCCAGCGCATGCGGATGGTTCCCTCGGCGAACTCAACATCAGACTGTCAGGTACGGTGGTCGCGCTGGGCTGTACCGTTGACCCAAACGATGTCGATAAGCCTGTACAGCTTGGCGCGTGGGCTACAAAGCAGTTAAAAAAAAAGGGAGAAACCTCCTCGCCCGTATCTTTTAGCATCCGTCTTACAGGCTGTACCGCAAGCGGCGTCACTACCGCATTTACAGGGCAAAAAGATAAGTTCAATCCAGAGCTTCTCGCATTGAATTGTGACAGTGATGACTATGCAACTGGAGTCGCTGTGCAGATTATGGACAGCAGTGGTCAGCGTATCCCTATGGGCAATGATTCGCCCATGCGTGTTATCGACGATACCGGAAATATCACCCTGAATTTTAAGGCTAATTATGTTGCTACCGGAAACAATAGTGTAAGACCAGGCACAGCGGATGCCGACACTGAATTCACACTGACCTATGACTAATCAGGGGCTACAATTATGTCATATTCAGATCCAGATGCCGCTCTCACTGTGCTCGTAGGCGGCAGTGGACTGAGTGTTAATGGCAATCAGTTACGTTTTTCTCCTCTTTTTTATTTTCAACCTTTTGGTTGTAATGAATTTTCACCCATCTCAAAAGAACCAGAAAACGTAGCTAAAGGGTAAATTGCTGCGCGCGTTCTGCCAGACACTTCACTGCAGCGTCACGAATATGCAGCGTGGAGTACGGATTGTAGCCGCGAATGCCAGTACTGGCGTGAAGTAATCAGCGGACAGCCACCCTGGCATCCTGCAGACTCTGTTCATTACGGGGCTCAGCGCCGGAAAGCGGTGCAGTGGTACTAGGTGCAGCGGTACTATGAGAAACTAAGAGGCCAGACCATACTACGTCTTTGCCAAAAACCTGCAGGCTGAGGCGATACGGATAGAGGTCAACTGCGCGATGTCAACTGACTGGAACATCTTTCCACTGACAATCGATTTCATCATTGTGCATAGAACAAGCTGGCGGTGATGCCGGATAAGCAGCAGCCCGCGCATGATCTTTTTTCGCCGCACAACCCGTAGCCATAAAAATGATTGAGATAATAAACAGATTTTTCATCTGAGCGACCAGTTAGCAAAGAAAACAGTATGCACCGCTGTCAATCAGTCATACCTAAACGCAATGCAGTTTGTGCTCAACGGATTTGACGCAAATCAAATTTAGATCTCTTCATTAAACTCAGCGCGGGACGTGAATGTTTTTAGCCCGCCGTTTATTTTTAACTGTCAGAATCTTAAAAGTGTTTTCCGTTGAATAAGTGTTGACCTTGCTGGCTTATAATAGCGGTCAGTACAGGTGCAATACATTGACTTTTTCACAAAAAAATTAACGATAAATGCTTTTGCATCTCCCTGTTGCCCCAGCACAACCTGTTATCGTGCCAGGCAGAGCATCAGGATTTAATTGTATTAAAATCATAAAGTTGCGAAAGAACTGTCCATAAGGTTTATTTTCAGGCTGGTTAACCTAAAGTGACAGGCGGTGAATTAATCGTTTTGCGCATTAAGTCAATATGGCCTGCGGATGAACACGTTAATTCTCTGGCATTAAAGATGAAAGAAATTCTGAAATAAATGTTAAGGTTTATAAGCTATTTGCATAATACACAGAATATAAAACAACAGGGCATCGGGTTTATTATTGTTCTGCTACTCTTTTTATTCTGCTATGTTGCAGTTATGTATTGCGGCGTCGTGCTGCTAATAAACCGACACGGATTACTTCATTTTCTGCTGCACTAAATTTATTATTGCTAGCTACAGGCTTTAAAAATCCAGCGGTAAGCATGATGTAAAAAATGTCTGAGTACCTCCAGGAAACTTTCAGCGCCTTCCTCCACCAGACACTGTCCGGTCTCAAGCGCATTATTCATGGAATTACGATGATCCAAAATCATCATAATGGTTACAGCGACCGCAATCAGCGTAAAGATAAGCATACTCAATGCTGGCCGGCTACTTTTACGTGCGGAAGCGGACAGGTTATTATCAGGATGGTCAGAGTTTTGGCGCATTGGTCACCGGGTAAAATTATTCCGCTAATAAACAATAATGGATTATGGCATTAATTCCTGGCGGGCTCTATGTCTCAGGTCAGGCTGGACACGTTTCTGACTTTAAGAATGCATAAAAGTTATCTGAGGGGGCAGAAGGTGGTGAGTGCTGATAACCGTCTTCTGCAACGTCCTGGCGCTGACCGGCCTCTGTTCAACAAGAATGGCCTATAGAGAGAGGGACTTACATCATCTCCAGCGACTGGACGCCTTTGATTTCAATGATCTTATCATAAAAATGCGCATCGTTTGACTTGCGAGACAGCGTCACCTGAACGCTGAGTTCACACAGGCCACTCTCCTCATCCCGATTAATCACAGTCACATTGCCGTAGCGAATGCCTTCCCGCTGCATGACCAGCAGCACCAGCGGCACGCTTTTGGGCTTGAGAAAAACCAGCAGCGTATGATGTTTGCCGATTAAAAAATGGCTCAGGCGGCGGAACACCTCCAGCACCACCAGCGCCAGCACCGTGCCATAAATGCCGATCTCATACATGCCGCTGCCGATGACCAGACCAATCGCCGCAGTTACCCATAAACCCGCAGCTGTGGTTAAGCCTTTTACCACCTGCTTCTGAATCATAATGGTACCCGCGCCAAGAAAACCCATGCCACTGACCACTTGTGCGGCAACACGACTGGGATCGAGCGCTACGTGTTCGCTGTTGAGCATATCAGCGAAGCCATATTTGGATACCAGCATGAACATAGCACTGCCGATACCGACCAGAATATGGGTTCGTAGTCCCGCTTCTTTGGCCCGCATCTGGCGCTCCATGCCGATCAGGCCGCCAAGAATACCGGCCAGCGCAATACGAATTAACATATCCATTAACATGGCTTTACTCCGAATCAATAAGGGCCAAAGAGGGTGACAGTTCAGCGATAACAGGTAAACAAGATAATTCTGCTTGCAAATGACGCCGGAGAATTTTGTAAAAAGCTGTTTCACCTCTCGACCCGTTGTGCTGCCTGACATATGCTGAGCCAGCCTTTTCCCCCATTTCCCGGAGTCCGACTGATGAAAGCAGCCCCCTTTTTGCTGGCCGGTGCCGCACTATTACTCTCTGCCTGTAGCAGCCACAGTGATGATAACGAGCCACCACAACAAGCCACCGCCGCCCATATCCAGCCACGGGTAGTGATGTCTTCACTGGCGGAAAGCACCTGTTCAAATGCAGGCGGAACGCTAGCGTTTTCGCATCAACTGGATGGTTCGAGAGTGGGGATGTGTCAGTTAGTGAATGGGCGTCGGTGTGATGAACAGGCGTTAATTGGCGGGCGCTGTGCGCGCTGATGAACAGGCCGGATTGCTCCGGCCCGCACAGTCAGGCAGAGAGTCGGTTTGGGCAGTGTTCACCGCGGTCGAGCTGGCTGAGATTCTCCAGTGTCGTTTCAGAAATGGCGGTCAGCGCTTCGGCAGTTAAAAACGCCTGATGGCCGGTGAACAACACGTTATGGCACGCCGACAGACGGCGGAACAGATCGTCCTGTATTACATCATTCGACTTATCTTCAAAGAACAGGTCACGTTCATTCTCATAAACATCCATGCCGAGCGCGCCGATTTTCTGTTGTTTTAGCGCGTCAATCGCAGCTTGTGAATCAATCAGGCCACCACGACTGGTGTTAATGATCATCACCCCATCGCGCATCTGTTTAAACGCGTCAGCGTTGAGCAGATGATGATTCTGTGGCGTTAGCGGGCAGTGCAGCGTAATGACGTGGGATTCAGCAAACAGCGTCTTCAGATCGACATATTCCGCGCCCATTTCCAGAGCCTGCTCACTCGGGTAGGGATCAAACGCCAGCAGCCGCATCCCAAAACCTTTCAGAATCCGCATCGTCGCGATCCCGATTTTACCGGTACCGATAACGCCCGCGGTTTTGTTATGCATGTTGAAGCCGGTCAGACCGTCGAGCGAAAAATTTGCGTCACGGGTGCGCTGATAAGCACGATGAATACGCCGGTTCAGGGTCATCATCAGGCCAATAGTATGTTCAGCTACCGCTTCCGGTGAGTAGGCGGGCACCCGTACCACCTCCAGACCCAGCTCTGTCGCCGCAGTCAGATCAACATTATTGAAACCGGCACAGCGCAGCGCGATAGTTTTCACACCCAGCCCGGCTAGCTCTTCCAGCACCGGGCGACTGCCATCATCATTAACAAAGATGCAGACGGCATCACAACCCACAGCGGTTTTGGCCGTGCTTTCAGAGAGTAAAAAGTCAAAAAACACCAGTTCAAAGCCGAACTGCTGATTGACCTGCTCAAGGTATTTCTGATCGTAATGTTTGGTGCTGAATACCGCGATCTTCATCGTTTTGCTCCTGCAGAGTGATAGACCAAGGATAACGTTTTCTGACTGACTTTGCTGAAACAGCTGACTTGCTCCTGCCGCAGACCTTCACCTCTGGCAGATTACATGCCATCATCATTGTCAGGATACTGTAAGGAAAAGGATTATGGCTTTTATGCCACGGATTTTCCGGCGACGTCTGGCGGCCAGTCTGGCGCTGATTCTGTTGCTGCTCGGCCTGATGTTGACTGTGACGCAATGGCTGCCACGGCTGGTCGGCCTCTGGCTGCCTGCTGAGACCCGCATTGAACTTGCTGGCGCACCGCGCTGGCGTGAGGGTGGCCTATGGTTGCCACAAATTCGCTATCTCGCAGGAGATTGCTCACTGGCAACGGTAAAAGCGGTGTCACTGGCCTGGCATCAGTCGCGCTGGAAACTGAACGCGTCTGAGCTGACGCTGGATAGCACCTGCCTGCAAAAATTATCTGCCAGTAATGACAGCACGGCAGCACCAAAAACACTGGCCGAATGGCAGGCAATCCTCCCTGGCGCCGACGTTCATCTGAGCCAATTAATCGTTACGCCGTGGCAGACTTATGCCGGCGCGCTGGATCTGACGCTGGAAAAAGATCGCCAGCAGCTTAATTACCAGGGAGATAATCTCCAGCTGGCGGCAACGCTGACCGGTCAGCAGCTTGCTATCCGTCGCCTGACGCTCACGCATCCTGCACTTGCTGAACCCGTAACCCTCAGTGGTCATCTGGCATTACCCACCTTCGCCACGGATCTGCCGGTGACGGGCGAGGTGGCCGGACAGTTGGCGCTGAACGCGCTGCCGCATCCGCTGCAGCTGACGCTTAACTGGCAGCAACAGCAGGGTGAGCTAAGCGTGGCGATGGACGAAGTGACCAGGCCGCTTCTCAGACTGCCCTGGCAGATCAGCCGCGACCAGATTCGGATTGAAAAGGGCGAATACTTCTGGCCGCTGGAAGCCCAGCCGCTATCAGGGTTTGTTAACCTGACGCTGGATAAGTGGCAGTCGGGCCTTGAAAGTAGCCTGATTAGCGGTCGGGTTAACCTGCTAACCCAGGGGCGCGGCGGTAAGGGCAACGTGGTGCTCGGCGTCGGTCCCGGCAATCTCAGTCTGACCAACAGCAACCTGCCTTTTCAGCTCACTGGCGAAAGCAAGCTGGCCGATCTTCAACTGTATGGCTCCATTCCGGGCGTGTTCAGCGGCTCGCTGCTCGATCCTCAGCTGGTGCTGCAACCTAAATCGCTGCTACGCCTGCGGGGCCGGCTGCTGTCAACGCTGGAAGTGGACGAAGCGCGCTGGCCGCTGGCGGGCGTGCGACTCTCCTCGCAGGGTATTGATGGCCGCCTGCAGGCCATTCTCAACGCGCACGATGCCAGTTTTGGTCGCTTTCGGTTGCATCTTGATGGCCGCGCCACTGATTTCTGGCCCGATAAAGGGGAATGGAACTGGCGCTACTGGGGAGGGGGCGAGATGCTGCCGCTACAGGCGCGCTGGGATGTCAACGGCACCGGCGGATGGCGCGACACGCTGATCCATCTGGATACCTTGTCCACCGGTTTTAACCAGCTGGCCTACGGCAGCGTTAACGTCGCCAAACCACGCCTGACACTGACTGAACCGGTAAAATGGCAGCGTGATGCGGCGCAACCCTCCTTTGATGGCCATTTTCGTCTGCAGGCGGGAGAGACCCGCTTCAGTTATGGTGGCCGTCTGGCTGACGCCACGCTCGACGTTGAGGCGAAAGGCCGCGATCCCGGCTACTTTCTCTGGCGAGGCGCGTTGAAAGCGGGCAAGGTTGGCCCACTGCGGGTGAATGGCCGCTGGGATGGCGAACGATTGCGGGGCCAGGCATGGTGGCCGACACAGTCACTGGCGGTATTTCAGCCGCTGCTCAGCCCTGACATGAAAATGCAGATTCAGGGCGGCAGTTTGCGGGCACAGGTCGCTTTTTCCGCCGCTCGCGACCAGGGGTTCGAAGCGGGAGGCCACTGGACGGTAAAACAGGGCAGCGTCTGGACGCCCGACAGCCAGGTTAACGGTATCGACTTCTCGCTGCCGTTTCGCTTCCATGAGCAGCAATGGCAGTTCGGTCAGCATGGGCCGGTTTCACTGCGCATTGCCGAGGTAAAGAACCAGTTTGCGATGCAGAATATTCGCGCTGACCTGCAGGGTAACTGGCCATGGTCTGAACAGGCGCCGCTGACGTTGCAGGATGTCAGTCTTGATCTGCTGGGCGGACAGATTACGCTGCCGTCATTGCGTATGCCGCAGCATGAGCCAGCACGAGTGTCGCTACGTAATATCAGCCTCAGTGAGCTGGTGACGGCGCTGAACCCTAAACAGTTCGCCATGTCGGGCAGAGTCAACGGCGAGTTGCCGCTATGGCTCAATAATCCGCGCTGGCTGGTGGAGAAAGGGTGGATTGCCAACAGTGGTCCGCTGACGTTCCGGCTGGACAAAGATATGGCGGATGCGATTACCCGCAATAACGTCGCTACCGGCGCAGCACTGGACTGGTTACGCTATATGGAAGTATCCCGCAGTGGGGCCACGATCAATCTGGATAATCTCGGCGACCTCACGATGGAGGCGCATGTGCAGGGCGTCAGCCAATTCAGTAACCGTCGTCAGACGGTCAACCTCAACTATCATCATCAGGAAAACCTGTTTCAGCTCTGGCGCAGCCTGCGCTTTGGCGATAATTTGCAATCCTGGCTAGAGCAACACGCGACTTTGCCATCCAACAAGGACACTTCACCATGAGCCTGAGGGCACTACTGGTTCTGGCAGCCGGACTGCTGTGCATCGGCTGCGTGCCGCGCATCGAAGTCACGGCACCCAAAGATCCCATTACTATCAATATGAACGTGAGAATCGAGCATGAAATCCACATCAAAGTCGACAAAGATGTGGAAGCGTTACTGAAAAACCAGAGCGGTCTGTTCTGAGGAGAGCAACGATGAAACGCATAAGTGCGGCGCTGTTATTCGCCCTGGCGATGGCCCAGCCTGCCTGGGCACTGACGCTGGATCAGGCGCGGCAATCGGGTCTGGCTGGCGAAACGCTCTCTGGCTATCTGGCGGCTCGTGCGCAGGACAGAGAAACCCTGGCGCTGGTGCAGCAGATAAACGCTGGACGTCAGCAGGAGTATCAGCGACTGGCAGAACAGCATAATCTCTCCACGGCCGATGTCGCCAGTATTGCCGGACAAAAGCTGGTGAGCCGTGCGGCAGCGGGTGAATATGTGCGCGGCATCAACGGTCAGTGGCTGAGAAAAGATGCAGCCAGTAGTCAGTAACCAGCAAAAACAAACCGGGCGCATGGCCCGGTTTGTTTACCGCATCATCCTGAGATGACCCGCACTTATGCGGTCACGATCTGCTTGATTGCGTCTTTCGCTTCAGCGGTCGCTTTGCTGGCTACTTCGGGACCGTAAGCAATGCCTTCAGCAAACACGAATTCAACGTCAGTGATGCCGATGAAGCCCAGGAACAGCTTAACGTAAGGAGTCAGCAGGTCCGTTGGGGTATCTTTATGAATGCCACCACGACTCGAGATCACCACTGCGGTTTTGCCTTTAACCAGACCTTCCGGGCCTGCTTCGGTGTAGCGGAACGTTACGCCAGCACGGGCAATCAGATCGAAATAGTTTTTTAGCTGTGTTGGGATGTTGAAGTTGTACATTGGCGCGGCAATCACCACTTCATCATGAGCCTGCAGTTCTGCAATCAGTTCATCGGACAGGGCCAGCGCTGCCTGCTGACGCGGTGACAGCGGGGCATCGGATGGACGCATAGCACCCACTAACTCCCCATCCAGAACCGGAATCGGGTTAGCAGCCAGATCACGTAAGGTGACGTTTTTACCCTGGGCCTTTGCCTGTTCAACGTAGAAGTCAGCGAGCTGGCTTGATTGTGAGTAGCCTGCAAGGATGCTTGATTTCAGAACTAAAACATTGCTCATGGTGGTTTCCTGTCTGTTACGCGGAAGACTTTCCGCTCAATGGTTTACACTCTACGGTTATCAATGGCGCGGTGAAAGCGCAATATTTCGAGAGCGATGTTCGAATTTATTGAATAAGCGCAACCGTGACCAGCCGCCGGAACAGTTCAGAATATGCTATGATGCGCACAATTATTTTTATTTAATCAGCTGGTTATCCCGGCTTGCAGGGCACTGCTTCGCGCAGCGACACCGTCTGAGTAAGGTACGTCACTATTATGTCATCTCCCGATACTTCCCCATTGGCAGCACTCTGGTCACGGCTCGACGGTTTAATGCTGCGCGATCGTCAGCGGCTGCAGCGCCGCTTACAGGGTGCCAGAAAAACCAAAAATCCCCAGGCACAACAGGGCATCGCCCGCGAGCTGGAGCAGCACGTCATCGCCGCCGAGCAGCGCGTGGCCCAACGCCGTGTGGCCACGCCAGCCATTACCTTTCCGGACAATCTGCCGGTCAGTCAGAAGCAACAGGATATTGCTGAGGCGATTCGCGATCATCAGGTAGTGATTGTCGCCGGTGAAACCGGTTCGGGTAAAACTACGCAGCTGCCGAAAATTTGTCTGGCGCTGGGACGCGGTGTCACCGGCCTGATTGGTCATACGCAACCGCGCCGTCTGGCCGCACGTACCGTGGCGAACCGCATTGCCGATGAGCTCAGTACCTCACTGGGTGGCTGTGTCGGCTATAAGGTGCGGTTTAACGACCAGGTCAGCGACCTGACGCAGATTAAACTGATGACCGACGGGATCCTGCTGGCGGAGATCCAGCAGGATCGCCTGCTGATGCAATATGACACCCTCATTATTGATGAGGCGCACGAGCGCAGCCTGAATATCGATTTCCTGCTCGGTTATCTGCGTGAGCTGCTGCCGCGTCGCTCCGATCTGAAAGTGATTATCACCTCCGCCACCATCGATCCGCAGCGCTTCTCGCGTCATTTCAACAACGCACCGGTGATCGAAGTTTCTGGGCGGACTTATCCGGTCGAAGTGCGCTATCGTCCCGTGGTCGAAGAGGCGGATGATGGCGATCGTGACCAGCTTCAGGCGATTTTTGATGCGGTGGATGAACTGGGCCGGGAAAGCCGTGGCGACATTCTGATCTTCATGAGCGGAGAGCGTGAAATACGCGATACCGCCGATGCGCTGAACAAACGCGACCTGCCACACACTGAAGTACTCCCGCTTTATGCGCGGCTGTCGAACGCCGAACAGAACCGGGTATTTCAGTCTCACAGCGGCCGTCGCATCGTACTGGCTACCAACGTCGCGGAAACCTCGCTGACGGTGCCCGGCATTAAATATGTGATAGACCCCGGTACAGCGCGTATCAGTCGTTACAGTTCCCGCACAAAAGTTCAGCGCCTGCCCATTGAACCGATATCGCAGGCCTCCGCCAACCAGCGTAAAGGGCGTTGCGGACGTGTTTCAGACGGTATCTGTATCCGCCTCTATGCTGAAGATGACTTTCTCAGTCGTCCGGCCTTTACCGATCCTGAAATCCTGCGCACCAACCTGGCGTCGGTAATCCTGCAGATGACTTCGCTGGGGCTGGGTGATATCGCTGCCTTCCCGTTTGTTGAGGCGCCCGATAAGCGCAATATTCAGGATGGTGTCCGCCTGCTGGAAGAGCTGGGCGCGCTAACCCTGAACGAAGAAAACGGACATTACAGACTCACCGGATCCGGGCGCCAGCTGGCACAGTTGCCGGTGGATCCTCGCCTGGCGCGGATGGTGCTGGAAGCGCAGAAATATGGCTGCGTTCGCGAAGTGATGATCATCACCGCAGGCCTGTCGATTCAGGACCCACGCGAGCGTCCGGCGGAGAAGAAGCAGGCGTCCGATGAGAAGCACCGACGTTTTGCCGACAAAGACTCCGACTTCCTCGCTTATGTGAATCTATGGAACTATCTGGCGGAGCAGCAGAAAGCGCTGTCCGGCAACTTGTTCCGCCGCCAGTGCAAAAGTGACTTCCTCAACTATCTGCGGGTGCGGGAATGGCAGGATATTTACACCCAACTGCGGCAGGTGGTGCGCGAACTGGGGATCCCGGTTAATAGTGAACCCGCTGAGCTGCAGCCGATTCACTGCGCCCTGCTAAGCGGTCTGCTGTCGCATATCGGCCAGAAAGATACTGATAAGCAGGAGTATACCGGCGCACGTAATACGCGCTTCGCCATCTTCCCTGGCTCCGGGCTGTTTAAAAAGCCGCCGAAGTGGACCATGGTGGCGGAACTGGTTGAGACCAGCCGTCTGTGGGGCCGCACGGCGGGACGTATAGAACCAGAGTGGATTGAACCGCTGGCGCAGCATCTGATCAAGCGCAGCTACAGTGAACCACACTGGGAGAAATCACAGGGCGCGGTGATGGCCGCTGAAAAGGTCACGCTCTATGGCCTGCCGATTGTGGCCGCCCGCAAGGTTAACTATGGCAGCATCGATCCTGCCCTAAGCCGTGAGCTGTTTATCCGTCACGCGCTGGTGGAAGGGGACTGGCAGACCCGACACGCCTTCTTCCGTGCTAATCAGAAACTGCGCAGTGAAGTGGAAGATCTGGAACACAAATCACGCCGTCGCGACATTCTGGTGGATGATGAAACCCTGTTTGCTTTTTATGACCAGCGCATTGGCAAAGAGGTGGTGTCGGGGAAGCATTTTGACAGCTGGTGGAAACAGGCCAGCCGTGAAAATGCCGAGCTGCTGAACTTCGACAAGCAGATGCTGATCAAAGAAGGCGCTGACAAGGTTAGCCAACTCGACTACCCCAACTTCTGGCATCAGGGTAACCTCAAACTAAAGCTGAGTTACCAATTCGAGCCGGGCGCGGATGCGGATGGCGTGACGGTGCATATTCCGCTGCCGCTATTGAATCAGGTTGAAGATAGCGGCTTCGAATGGCAAATCCCTGGCGTACGCCGTGAACTGACTATCGCACTGATTAAGTCGCTGCCTAAGCCGCTGCGCCGCAATCTGGTACCGGCGCCTAACTACGCCGAAGCGTTCTTAGGAAGGGTGCAAGCGATGGAGATGCCGCTGCTCGATGCGCTGGCGCGTGAGTTTCGCCGCATGACCGGTGTCACGCTGGAGCGGGAAAACTGGCAGTGGGAACAGGTCCCCGATCATCTGAAGATGACTTTCCGTGTGGTGGACGAGCACAACCGCAAACTGCTGGAAGGCAAAGATCTCACCGGGCTGAAGTCACAGCTGAAAGACAAAGTGCAGGAAACGCTGTCGAACGTGGCAGATGACGGACTGGAGCAGAGCGGACTGCATATCTGGAGCTTTGGCGATCTGCCACGCAGCTATGAACAGAAGCGCGGCAGTTACCAGGTCAAAGCCTGGCCTGCGCTGGTCGACGAGAAAGAGAGCGTCGCCATTCGCCTGTTTGACAGCGAGCAGGAGCAGCAAAAAATGATGTGGCGCGGCCAGCGTCGTCTGCTGCTGCTGAATGTGCCGTCACCGGTTAAATATCTGCACGAGAAGCTGCCGAACAAAGCCAAGCTCGGACTCTACTTTAACCCTTATGGCAAAGTGCTGGAGCTGATCGACGACTGCATCGCCTGCGGCATCGACAAATTAATGAGAGAAGCGGACGGCCCGGCCTGGGATCAAACCTCTTTCGAGCAGTTGCGTGACAAGGTGCGCGGCGAACTCAATGAAACCGTGGTGTCCATTGCGAAGCAAGTTGAGCAAGTCCTGACGGCAGTCTTCAACATCAATAAGCGTCTGAAAGGCCGGGTCGATATGACCATGGCGCTGGCGTTATCTGACATCAAAGCGCAGTTAAGCGGTCTGGTCTATCGCGGCTTTGTTACTGGCAACGGCTGGCAGCGACTGGCCGATACACTACGTTATCTTCATGGCATTGAGCGACGGCTGGAAAAAATGCCTGCCGATCCGCACAGCGATCGGGCGCGGATGTTAAAAGTACAGGCAGTGGAACAGGCCTGGCAGGCGTGGCGCAACAAGTTGCCGCCGCAGCGTCAGGATGATGAAGAGGTCCAGAACATCCGCTGGATGATTGAAGAGTTGCGCATAAGCTATTTTGCGCAGCAGTTGGGTACACCTTATCCCATCTCAGATAAGCGTATTCTGCAGACGATGGAGCAGATGGCCGGGTAAAAACCTGCGTGCGCACCGCAACCGGTGCGCACTCTGAAGCGAGTCGTGAGACTTACTGAGCGAGTGATTCCAGCTTATCTTTAAACGAGGTGACCGCAATCGCACGGTTGTCCGCCAGATAGCGATCTTTCGCAGCCGGGGCGGAGCTTTGTACCGCGATTAATTGCCAGCCTTTGTCGCTGTTGAGCAGCAGCGGTGAACCACTGTCGCCAGGCAGGGTGTCACACTGATGCGACAGCACGGCGCGCTGCGCCCAGCCGGTAATCAGGCAATCGCTGTGGGAGTAGAGCGTATCCAGGTGATCTGCCGGATAGCCCGCCTGCGTCACTTTGCGGCCGGTCAGTTTCAGTGCCGCAGTGAGATCGCTACGTGAGCCATCGAATAGCGGAATGGGCGTAATCGCCGAAGGGGGATTGCGTAATATCACGATGCCGTAATCATAGGGTGCTGCACTGCTCGGCACGATCCAGCCTTCACCGTCCGCTTTTAATTTTGACGCCAGTGAGGGTTCAACCCGCGCATCAATATCATGAAGCTCGTAGCGCCAGCCTTTATCACTGGCCATAAATCGCAGCGCAACGGGCTTATCGAAATTACCCGGCGGGGATAGCAGACAGTGTCCGGCAGTCAGCGCCAGATGCGGGGAGATAAGCGTGGCAGTACAGAGGTTGCCGCTTTCGGTTTCCAGCTGACCAATGGCATCCCAGGGGGCAGCGGTAATATCGGTGATTGCCTGGCGATGATCCTTGCCAAAGAACAGCATCTTAATTTCCGCAGGATTAGGCGAGTCATCGTCATCATCGGCATGAACGATGGTGGCAAAGCTGAAAAGTCCAACCATTAACAGGGTAGCCAGGCGCATAGAAATCTCAATAGCGAGAAAAAAGTAACGTTTCTGTTATTTCGTAAGTACGGTAACTATAGTCGGTGAGCGTTAAAAAAGGGAGTTTTATTGGTTAATCAGTACGCTACAGCGGTCAGATAAAAAAGCTGGCTGCAACGATGCCACACAGGATCATTACAAGCAGAATAATTTCGAAGCGATAGCGACGCACCATTTCATCCACTCCAGTAAAGAAACACCCGGCAGAACCGGGTGTTTTTAATCATTATCGCGTGGCCGTGCGCTGAAGGCGACCTTAGTTTTTAGCTGCTGATTTCACAACTTTTTTGTGGTGAACTTTTTTAGCGGCCTGAGCTTTCTGAGCAGCAGGCTTAGTGACTTTTTTGTGGTGAACTTTTTTAGCGGCCTGAGCTTTCTGAGCAGCAGGCTTGGTTACTTTTTTATGATGAACTTTTTTAGCAGCCTGGGCTTTCTGAGCGGCTGGCTGAGTTGCTTTCTTATGGTGAACTTTTTTAGCGGCCTGAGCTTTCTGTGCTGCCGGTTTTACCGCTTTCTTATGATGAACTTTTTTAGCTGCCTGTGCTTTCTGCGCAGCATCCTTTTTCACTGCTTTTTTGTGGTGCATTTTCTTTGCAGCCTGCGCTTTCTGAGCGGCTTTGTGGTGTTTCTTGTGCGCAGTTTTGTGAACGGTTTTAGCCGGTGCTGCAGCAGTAGTGGTTGTTGCGGCTGGCGCAGCAGCTGGAGCAGCTGTGGTATCAGCAGCGAAAGCAACAGAAGACATACCCATAGCAGCGGCGACAACCAGTGCAAATAATTTTTTCATTGCAAATCCCTCGGACTATTTTTTCATGTGTAGCCCACTGCGGGGCCGGTGAAGAGACTATAGGGAAATCAGTGAACGGTGTCCGTGGGTGTTTGGTATCGGCGTGTAACCGATTGTACAAAGGCGGGAAAGGGCGGTCAGCAGACCGCCATGAAGCTTAGCTAGTCAGATAGCGTTGTTCAAGATGCTGGCGGAAGAACGTGGGGTTCAGCGCTTCGCCCGTGGCGTTGATCAGCAGCTGGTCGGTGGAAAAACGGCTGCCGTGCTGCCAGATGTTCTGTTGCAACCAGTTGAATACCGGCTGCAGCTCACCGTGTTGAATCAGCTCACTGAGCTGAGGAATCGCGTTCTGTACCGTCCTGAACAGCTGCGCGGCGTACATCGCACCCAGCGTATAGGTCGGGAAGTAGCCAAAGGCCCCATCGGTCCAGTGGATATCCTGCATACAGCCATCGCGGTAGTTACCCCGGGTATCCAGGCCCAGTGAGTGCATCATCTTCTCATCCCACAACGCCGGGATATCCTCAACCTCAATCTCGCCTTCGATCAGCGCCTGCTCGATTTCGTAACGCAGAATGACATGAGCCGGGTAGCTGAGTTCATCGGCGTCAACCCGGATCAGGCCTGGCAAAACCCGCTGCGTCAGGCGCACGAAATTATCAGACTGCAGGGCGGGCTGATCACCAAAGGAGGCGATAACTTGCGGCAGAATACGCTGCAGGAATTCACGACTGCGGCCGAGCTGCATTTCCATAAACAGGCTTTGTGATTCATGGATAGCCGTGGAGCGCGCCAGCGCCACCGGCTGGCCCCGCCACTGCTGTGGCAGATTCTGCTCATAGCGGGCATGACCGGTTTCGTGAATCACGCCCATCATGGCGCTGAGAAACTCATTCTCGTTGTAACGGGTGGTAATGCGCACATCTTCCGGCACACCGCCGCAGAATGGATGCGCACTGATGTCCAGCCGCCCATGGTTAAAGTCGAAACCCAGTGTCTCCATAATGCTCAGGCCGAGCTGACGCTGTGCAGGCAGGGCAAACGGCCCCTGCGGCGTGATAAGGGGCTGTTGAGCCTGTTTATCCACGACCTGCTGCAATAAATCGGGCAGCCAGGTTTTCAGTTCGCCAAAGGTTTCATCCAGCCGGGCGCGGGTCATACCCGGTTCATAGAGATCCAGCAACGCATCGTAACGCGAACAGCCATTGGCGTCGGCGCGTCGCTGAGCCTCTTCGCGGCTAAGCCGCACCACCTCTTTAAGGTTGGTGGCAAAACCCTGCCAGTCATTTGCCGGACGCTGACTTCGCCACGCATGTTCGCATACCGAACCGGCGATCGATTTGGCTTCAACAAAATCATCAGGCAGCAGGCTGGCCTGCTGGTAAGCGCGCTGCATCTCGTTGAGATTAGCCCGCTCGACATCGTTTAGTGACTGCTGCTCTGCGGCCTTAAGCCATTCCCCCACCTGAGGGGCGGTCAAAATCTGGTGTTGCAACACGCTCATTTCAGCCAGCGCTTCACCTCGCGCCTGACTGCCGCCCGGTGGCATGGTGGTTTGCATGTCACAACCGGCGATGGCCGTGATGTGACTGAAACGGGAAAGGCGCTGAAAGGTCGCGGTAAGTTGTTGATACGCTGAGGTCACGTAAGACTCCTTGTGGTGTTTAACGCAGCGGAATTTCCCGCAAGATTAGATCAACCGGCCAGCAAAAGCGAACGCTGGCGCCGCCCAGCGGGCTGGACTCAATGGTCACATTGCCGCTAAGCGCCTGGGCAATAGAGTGAACAATCGCCAGGCCCAGCCCACAGCCCCCTGTGGCGCGGTCGCGGCTGGGATCAAGCCGGACAAAGGGTTCGAAAACCCGTTCACGCTCTTCAGGCGGAATACCAGGACCATCATCTTCCACCTGCAGACACCCAATCGGGCCGTCGAACCATAAACTGACGCGCAATCGTTGCTGTGCATAACGCAATGCGTTGTTCACCAGATTATCCAGCACCCGCTCCATCAGGCGGGTATCAGAGACGCCGATGTTTTCACGCTGGGGCAGGTCAAGATCGAGGCGCACCTCCGGATTAATGGTGCGGAAATCGTCCAGCCGTTCGCGCAACCAGCTAGCAAGATCCAGGGAGTTCAGATTGAGATCGACGCGTGGTCGGTCAAGACGCGCATAGGTCAGTAACTCCTCAATCAGGCTTTCAAGCTGACCGATGTCGCGATTCAGCGCCACCCGTTCACCATCCGTGAGGTTGTCGCTCATCTCAAGTCGGTAGCGCAGGCGCACCAGGGGTGTACGCAGTTCATGGGCAATGCCGTCAATCAGTTGTTTCTTGCTGGCAACCAGTGTGTGGATGTTCTCGGCCATCTGGTTAAACGCGATGCCGAGCCGGAACAGGCTGGAGGTGCTGTCGAAATGGGTGCGTACATCAAGCTCGCCACGGCCAAAGCGCTGTGCCGCTTTTTCCAGTCGCTGCATCTCCTGCCAGTGGGGACGCAGCCAGATAAATACCGGCAGCGCCAGCGACATGCCAATAAACACCAGCAGAGCAACATCCAGCAGTCGCATCTGATGCAGATAGAAGAGGTAGGGAATCGGCCCGACCGACAAAACGTAGTGGCTGCGCGGAATATGCTGCAAAAAGGTGTATTGGTCGTCAAGCGCGACAATCTCTCCGGCGCGCAACCGGCGCATATTGCCCTCATCAAGCTGGTATTTGTTTAGCGGCTCAATGTGCAGGTCGAACGACAGGCCGAGATCGAGACTCTTGATGGTTTTATTCCAGTCACGAGGCGGGATCTCGCGCAGTTCACTGCGGATCAGGTAGAGTGAGCTGGCCATCAGGTCATTCATCGACTGGCGGCCCGCGCGCTCAGCGGTGAATTTATAGACCAGACCCACCAGCAGCGCCATTACCAGAAAGCAGACAAACAGCAGCAGATAGAACTGAATAAAAAGTTTCTTCATTTTCCTTGCCTAAAAAATCAATAATTTAGCCAGCCGTCTTTACCGCAAAGGGCACTATGGGCACAGAACTAAAAATTCCAATACGATTGTTGAGCATTTCAACCTGATCACCATCAAGGGTTTTTATCCAGGCTAAGCAAACGGTGTACATCCTCTCCGCGTTTTCATGGCCCTTCTGCTCGGCCATAAAGAGTGGTTTTGCGCTGGCAGATAGCATCCAACATGCGAACGTATGTCTTGTCTGGCAGGGGCGGCGTCGGCCAAGACCTGTCCGTGTAACAGCTTTGTCCCAGATTGATTTAATAGAGTGTACGGAGTAATGGGATGTTTGAACACTACGCTGCTTTCTCGGCATGAACACGAAATGAAACCTCTGTGTTTCCCTTACTCCGCACTCACGATGCTGGATAGACACCAAACTTTCGGAAAGTTTCCATCAAGCTTTTCTGAGGCTTGAGTGCATTCAGTACGGATTACAGCAATTTTTTGTGCAGTAAACGGCCCTGGTTTCAGGGGGCAAACGTATCCAACTGAATTAAAATGCGACTTATGTATATTTTCCCGGTTTCGATATTATTATCCGCCCAGGCGAGGACACAGAGTTAACCGGGAGGGATTCACGTATAGACCGCATAAAGTCATAAATTCTTTTGCTCATCCGATGCTGTATCCATCAATTGCTGATATTCATGCTTCAATAGCCAGTCAGGGCTGCTCTTGCCTTTGCATGGCCTTTAAATTCCATTATGGCGTATGTTTGCACTCTCTTTATTAATAATAAAACTGTTCTGGATGTGCTCTGGCTGCGCATTCCTGATAGTCCATCCAGCTCAACACTGTAAGCAGAAAACGCAGCGGCGCAGCTTAGGGAGTCTGTCGCGTGAAAAAACCTGTATTCCGTCAATATTTTCTCGTCGTAATACCGAGCGTCTGACACCACTGTACGGCGCCGACATCGCCATCAAAAAAAATTGAATTTTTCTCGAAACGCAGAGTGGTTTATGGGAGGTACACATTTTTTTAAAGTTGAAGGCAATGAACTGCGTGAATTTAAGCACAAGGTAAATGAGGGTTACTCTGTGAAAAGCGCTCGTGATGTTTGCTCTGTCATCGACTGGACAGAACGCGGCGCTGCCCGACACGCTAAGAGGCTAAAAACCGATCAGGTAGGGGGCGTCTCCGAAAAGCCAGTGGACAATTATTTTTGCAATAAGCAGAAATTGCCGGTTCGCCACAAAATATTGGGATCATTTAGGGCGACGTCTATTCACTACTGATTCACGTTGAAAAAAAGATCAACCGGGTCACTGACACTCAACGGGTAGCCTAAAACGTGGTCGTCGCAATCGTTGAGCGGATTAGCGGTGGGGTAGAAATGAAGGGTTGTCGCATGATGTCTAAGACGAAATGAAAGCTATAACTTTGACGCAGTGGCTGTCCATAAAATTATTTTTGCTTTTTTGCTCAAAAAAATAGTTAATTCACCCATGCTTTACCAGTCTTTACCGCGAGGCGAAAAAACCCGATATTAAGACCCCCCCGCGCGAGGTTTTTGCGCTTATGGCTTACAAAAAGGACTTCCTGACGCCGGAGCCAGCGAATACCCCCCGGCAGGCGTAATATAAGGGAATGTACTTCTCTGAACTGTAAATACGCTCAATGCGTTCACAAATGTTAGCTAGCACATAAAAATGAGTATGCAGTGCTTTACCAGTTATTTATTAGCTAAACGGGAAAACAGATATGATTCTGGTGCTGGACAAAGAGCGCTTCACCGGCACCTTCTTTGTAAGAATTCTCATGCAGCACCCAAAATCAGCGCCTCAAGGGTAGAGAAAATCCTGTCGCTGGCTAATGAAATATGCGAAGCATGCCCGCCTTTGTCAGAACAGACTAAACATGTACCAGATACCAGACTGAATCACGAGAAGCATACAATTTATAAACGTTGATTCTGCGTTAACCTACCGGATGGTATAAAAGCGCTGCTGCGGTGAATTCCTCTTAGCGGTGGAGCCTAAGCCAGTTTCTCATTAATCTAGATGATAGCCAGTGGCAGGCAGGTCAGGTTCTGGCTTTTCTGACCTATCGGGAGGCACCCGACACCGCAGCGCTTATTAACTGCTAAAATAATGGCTAAATGCGCCGTTATTTTAATGGACAGAGCACGGGGTGTTCCGGCCAGAGAACGGGGTAATAGTCTTAACAGAAATCTATCCGGTCAAAAATTCAGAACATTTAAAGCTCACTTCGGTGGGCTTTTTTTATTTCATTCGGCAGGAGACATGAGATGACTAAGGCGTTCATTGATTGATCGTTTAGAACGATCAATCTCGCCGAAATGATCTGTATAAACGATTGTCAGTGCGCAGGCGGCCGGTGATAGTATTTCAGAGGCAAAAAAATCCCCGCCTTCTCACTCGTCGTAGGCGACCGGTAGGTCGAGGCGGGGTAGCCAGTACGGCCAACACCAGGGAAATCTGTTCAAAACAATACTCCCTATGGGATATAAAATTAATTATTTCAGGAACTGAAATAAGGTTTTATCTGGTGATTTATTGTTCTGATTCAAGGTTTTCTCACCTTGAATGTAGTAACAGTTTTTAAAAGCTAATAATTCTCATTTTGTTACCAGTGAATATAGGTTTTTTCAGTCGAAGTAAGGTCTGCTTCGTTGGGCCTTTTTTTAACTGAAAGCCACGGCTTAACCCTCATCCCGTACTCTGCCTCCGGCTGGTTCGTGGCTTTTATTCTTTCAGGATTAATTAATGTAAGCGATCCCGGTACCAGCAGGAATGACATATTTATAATACTTCGAGCAAGCTACAGAAAAAACACAATCTTTTTTTTGCACGGCCTGTTCTTAGCATCATCAATATTGAGTATTCAATGAGAAGTGGTTTGAGTGTGCCTGGATATGGAGAAGCGGGCTATTTTTGATAAATAGACTTAAATATAAGGTGAAAAGGATGATGAAGATAAGAAAGTTAGGTTTTATGCTATTTTTAACGTGCGGTTTATCGTTAAGGGTTTATGCAGAGGCTCCTTTTAATTATAGTTATAGAATGGATGGATATATTAGTGGTTATGTGGCGGGACCATCTTCCACATGGCCTTGCTATTTTGCTGTTCATGATAAAAATGAGCCGGCCCACGGTAATTACTATCATGCATCATCAAGCCAAACCATCTGTAGTACAGCCAGGATGGCCTATTACATGGGAGAGAATGTGACAGTATGGGGTTCGGTTGATTCAGGAAACAATATTGCAAAGGGGATAGAAATTCGTGATGAAGTAAATTATTGGTGGAATGGACCAAAACATGTTTAACTCATTCATTTAAATCTAAAAAGTAGCTATGGCTAAGATGTTGTTAATTGGGGAGTGAAAATGTTAATAAGGTCTTTTGTTGTTTTTTTAATATGCTTAAGTTCTACAATTGTTCTTGCTGCACCCCCCAAATATGTCTACAGGATGGACTCAAGACCACCAGAAGACATTTTTATCAATGGGTTTTCAAGTTGGGGGGAGAATGACAATGTTTTTTCCCACATTACAGGGGCATCATGTGTCGAACAAGATCAGCAACATAGGGACTCTGGTTTTATCTCAACCAGTGCAAACAGAGAATGGGCAATGGCCATGACCTACATCAGGTCACGTCAATTTACAGATGAAAACATATATTATTATCGCATCAGAGCGGATGGTAATTTCTACAATGCAGAAAGTTCGCTTGAGCTTTATGCAAGAAACAACCCCGACACCGTAGTATCTGAATTTAATTATCTACCCGCCCGAACTGCAACGGAATATATAACTCCAAATAATATCCCTGTTGAAAACATTGATATGGTGATAACGTTCTTTACACCTGGTGGGGGTGGTGATGCTATTACAACCTCATCGACAAATCCAAACTATCGGGATGCAAACACGCATGCATCCACCGAGCCCTATGGGGGGACGTCAGACACTACAAGACACAGGTTTACGTGGGTACGTTATCTCCCTGTTATCGGTGCGTGTATGAGTTCTCATAATGACTTTAAAAAAACGAATAAAGGCACATCAGTACATGATGCGTATAAATTAGAACCATTATTTATGTCGGGGGGCTTCTATAGATAATTTTTAATCTTTATATTCACAAGTAGCGATCATAATAGATTTGTATTGCCCTGTTTAACCTGGCCTTTAATAGCCTGTTAAGTCCACAGCCTACTTTTAGCTACGGTTTTGGAGTAATTAAAATAACCAAGCCTGTTACCGGCATCGTTGTTATCACGGCAGCAGTAACTGGCGTCACTCTCGTGAATTTATTCGGCCCGCTCGTCGGGCCTGGAGTCATTGGTGAGTTTGTCGGTCCGGCAATTTTGTGGGGTCAGCCGACGATTTTCGCATTTGGTGGCGGCGTTTTCTCAGGAAACTGTCGTTTGCAACAGGCCGGTTAGCCGCACCCTTTACTGCCAGTCTGATCGAGGCGATGACACCCGATAATACGATGGTGGATATGCCCATTGCTGCTGTCGAGGTTCCGCGGGGGGCTAATGAATTTTCTTAATGGCTTAATGAGTTTCTTCAGCGATCCCATTGGAGGGGCACTCAAGATTACAAATGGCTGATGTTGAATTTATACGCTGTTCTTTACTTCATTTGGACCAGGTGACGGCTGACATTCCGGTGCGTCAAGGTGCAACATAATCGGCTGATAAGATATGTTGTCTGGTTACTTGCCGTTGCATCAGGCGCAGTTACTATTCGGCTGCTGACCAGCGAATTGTTTTATATCGACTGGACGGAGGTACTGATTAACCTCCTGCCGCGCACGGCAATTTCGGCTCTATTCTTCGACCCAAACGATGAGGTTTAGCATGTATAAAAAGGGCATAGATGTTTCACACTGGCAGGGTGACATTGATTTTGAGAAAGTTGCCGCGACAGGGATTGAGTATGTTTTTATTAAAGCAACGGAGGGTGCAACTGGTCAGGACGCTAAATATCTTGATAACCGCAATGGATTCATGAGTGCCGGAGTTATAATCGGTGCCTATCATTATTTCCGGGCACTGAGCAGCACGCCTGAAGCACAAAGAGACAATATTGTTACAACGCTTACAGCGGCGGGTTACGACTCATCAGCAGAGTATTTTATTGTTGATGCAGAACGTTCAGGTAATGAAGCGGCGACGCCGGATGAGATGGCAGATAAGTTGTATCAGCTTATGCAGTTGCTGAATGACGAGGCCATCCTGGGGGGAAGAAAGCCTTTAATCTACTGCTCAAACAATTTCTGGAATAATTATATATCCGGCAATAAATATGCTTTCAGCGAATATCCGCTGTGGATTGCTAACTGGAACGTCGATGAGCCTGCTATACCCGCCACCTGGACGGATGCCGGAAAAAGCTGGTCAGTCTGGCAGTACAGTGATAAAGGCAGAGTTGACGGCATTAATGAGGATGTGGACCTCGACTGGGTTCGTCTGGACTGAATATTCACCTCGCTCTGGTTGGAGTTATCTCTTTGTATGAAACTGACAACGAAATTGAAAATGGGTTGTTTTACAGTCCTGGTATTAATCGTGCTTACTCTCTGCCAGTTATCCCGACATTACCACAATAAAGCCCTGGAATGGCGCAAAACTGCCCGCGAGTATCAGAAGGTAGTTAAGCAGCAGGCTGCCACCATTACCGATATAAACCAGCGCCAGCAGCAACTGGCCGCACTCGACAAAACCCACACGGAGGCGCTAAGTGCTGCCGAATCTCAGAATGATGTTCTTCGCCGCCAGCTTGCCGCTGGCTCTCGCCGCATGTACGTCCACGCAAAATGCCCCGTGTCCGGTACCGGCACAAAGACAGGCTCCCGCAGCCTGGGCGATGCAGCCGCCGTCGAACTCGCTAGAGATTCTCGACAAAACGTTCTCGACATCCGCGCCGGCATCCTCCGCGATCAGGAAAAGCTGAAATATCTACAGAACTATTTACGGACGCAGTGTTTGAAATAGCCTGAGATACAGCATTAAGAGCATGCTGATAAGAATCTTTCCGGCCTGACAGACACCGTCAAAGCAAAAAAATTCTTGCACCCGACCTTTTTGCATAACCGAAGCAGGGTGCAATTTATGCCGTGTCTCTGGGAAGAAATATGAAGGATCTAAGGGTTATATGAAATGTGTCCCAGGACTTACCCGCCACAAAAGTATTGCAAGCGTTTATGGGGACAGAATACGGTGCAATCGTAAGCGTCACATACAGACCGTCTTTTATTTTTGCCCGCGTTTCCTGCCATGGACACTTTCGTGAACATGGAGACTACCGGGGACAAAAATACGGCATACACCCTGAGGTTGTCTGTCCGGCATGCGGTGGTGAGTTCAGCCCGCTGGGCTGCGACGCGTCAGAGCAGCTGGAGCTTATCAGCAGCGCCTTTAGGGTTATCGAAACGCAGCGGCCGAAGCTTGTCTGCTTTAAGTGCGCGACCCTATCGTTCAGGCCCTGATGCCCTCAAAACCCATCGCGCGCTACGCCGGTCCCGGCCTGCTGGCGCGCATCATCACGGCGAAGTTCGCGGAGTATACGGCACACTATCGCCAGTCGGAGATATACCTTCGTCAGGGCGACGAACTGAGCCGGGTCACGCTGGGGAGAGGGTCCGGAGCGGTGAGCGAACGGCTGAGGCCGCTGTATGACCTGCTGAAACAGTACGCGCGGATGCAGTCGCTATACGACGGGATACAGGTGCAGATGAAGGTGCTGTCGCGTCACTCGGATTCGGCGAAGGCGTTCGCGAACCTACTGAAACAATGGGACGGGCTGAACGTCTACTGCAGCAATGGCTGGGCCGAAATAAATAACAACATCGCGGAGAACGTCCTGCGTGACGTCGCCCAGGGCCGCAAAAACTGGTTGTTCGCCGGTTCGGATAAAGGCGGTGACCGTGCAGCTGTTCTGTACTCGCTTATCGGGACCTGCCGACTGAATGGCGTGGATCCCGAGGCGTGGCGGCATTTTGTGCTGAACCATATCCAGGAATGGCCTGTGAACCGGCTGCGCGACCTGCTGCCGTGGAAGTCGATCCCGCATCTGCTGTATCAGCTCAGATTTGACCTTACAACTTCTGTGGCATGGGGCAAATTCTACTCCGACTCCGACTGCGGCCGGACATTGTGTTTGGTAAACCGGTTAAAACATAGATCCTGGTCAGACTTTATGGTTGTGAAATTCAGCTTAAAGTCGGCTGACAAAAGTCATAATAAAGGTACTCGATCGCGTTTCAGGACGCATCAACCGGGCGTTCGTGATCATAATGCGTCTCTGTCTACTTACCGGAGATTGTTATGATACGGCCTCTTTCTTGTTTTCTTTTTACTCTTCTCTTTAGCGTCGCATCGTATGCCAACACGGCTTTTCGCCAGCTAAATATCCACGAGGCTAACTCACGCCTTCTCGATATCGCTATCTGGTATCCTACCGCGGCGACCGGCTCGCCGGAAAAGGTGGGTGACAATATTGCCTTTTACGGCATCTCTGCGCTGCGCGATGCGGCCCCGGAAGCGGGCAAGCATCCGCTGCTTCTGCTTTCTCACGGCTATGGCGGCAACTGGCGCAACCTGAGCTGGCTGGCAACGGAAATGGCGGCTCAGGGCTATATTGTGGTGGCGGTCGATCATCCCGGCACGACAACATTTAACAAGCGGCCGCAGGATGCGAAGGAACTCTGGCGCCGCCCACAGGATCTCCAGCGCGCGATGGTGAAAATTATTACTACCCCCTCTCTTGCCGGAAAAGTTGATGCGCAGCGAATAGCCGCTGCCGGACACTCTCTCGGCGGCTGGACGGTACTTGAACTGGCGGGGGCACGCTTTGACGCCGCACGCTTTCAGAATGATTGCCGGACACATGCCAGGCTGTCAGCCTGCAAGTTAATTCAGGCGCTGGATATTGATAACGCTGACGGGCGGCTGGCAGCAGACGAAGGCGATCCGGCAATCAAAGCCGTTGTCTCACTCGATTTGGGTCTGGCCCGCGGATTCACGCCAGAATCACTTTCTGAGATTGCAGTCCCGGTGCTGATTATAACGGCCCAGGCGGACAGCGATGAGTTACCCGCCAGACTGGAGTCGGGCTACCTGGCTGAATATATTCCCGCTGCGGTGAGGCGTGTAGTGAATGTCGAAGGGGCCACGCACTTTAGTTTTATGCAGCAGTGCAAACCGGGCGCGATGGCATTAATCGCAGAAAAAGAACCGGGCGAAGAGATCGTCTGCCAGGATGGCGGCACCCGGAATCGGGCTGCTATTCATCGTCAGCTCACCCGGGATATCAGCGCCTTCCTCAATCAGTCCCTCGACTTTCAGCCGCTGTCCGGCGGTAATCCGTCGGGGTCATACCGCTGATACGAAGAAACTCGCGATGAAAGTTTGATTTGGTGGCAAAACCCGCTTCCAGCATCACTTCCGTTACAGGCAGAGCCGTGTTTCGTAGAAGCTGCTGCGCGAAGTCGATGCGAAAGCCGTTGATCCACTGTGAGACATTGCAGCCGCGCGTCAGGTTCACCGCTTTTGAAATCTGGCGCGCCGGGACCCCGGTTTTTCTCGCCAGCGCATTCAGCGTCAGGTCGGGATTCAGATACAGATTCTGCTCGCTTATCAGCGTGTTCACCCGCTGATAAGTCGAGAGAAACGTTTCATTATTGTCCTTTTTAGTCTCTTCGGGGGGCAATACAGGCTCCCTGACCACGAATGACGGATGGCTGCTAGCGACAATGGCAAAACAGACAAATGGCAGCAGAATAGCCTGCGAGATTGCGACCACCTGCGGCGCCTGCTGGCCCTGATAAAAATGGAAGTTGAGCGCGACGGCCAGATCGGTCAGCCCGGAAAAACAGAGAAAGACCCCCGCGATAAAAGCGCGTGATGAGGTTGAAGCGCTGTCGCTAAGTCGCCTGAAAATAAATGTATCACTCCCCTGTAACGCCATTCGAATCAGGGCACAACCGTAGCCGATATAGAGCAGCATTAGCACAGCATCCGTGGTTGCCGGAGCAATAAGCTTCAGCGTCAGAGCGAGTGTCGGCGGTCCCACAAAAGCGGTAACCTTTTGCTGCAAACGCTGTCCCGTAAAGCAGGCAAAGCAGTGCCAGGCCAGCGGCGGCAGGGTAATCGCCATGACAGACTGCAACTGGCGCAGCTTAATAAGATCAAACTGCCAGCGCAGAGCTGACATCATTAGCAGCAGCGAACAACTCGCAATAAAAATCGCGCTGTTGCGATAACCTGCAGGGCGCTGCCGGCAAATCTTCAACAATAAAATAAGCAAAATAGACAGGGTGTACCAGGGAAAGGGAATGGCAAGCATGTAATACCTGTACGCAAAGCATTGATATCAGAGGATATGTTGTGCCATAAACAGGCGAAAAAAACATTACGAGGCACATAAATCTTCAACGGTTCAACATGTTCACTGATTTTACGCCTCCCAGAATGATGACGTCACCATTTTTGAATAACGTAAGCATCAATGTGTTACCCCCCTCAACTGAAATTAATGTCCAAAGCAGAACGTCAGCATAAGTCTGAGCAGATACACATCTGCGTAAGCGTAGATACGGTCTGAATGTGACGCTTACTACCATTGCGGGTCTGAGGGCCAGCCTGTCGGGATTTGCCCCGGACACCCCGTGCGTGGGTCACATCTGGATGGCGGACGACTTTGAGGACACTGGCTCAGTACTCTCACCAGATGAGGTGATTGCAGCGTTCGAACTGGCGGACAGGACGCTGGATGCTGACATCAGCCTCAGCTGGGGATTTATGCGCGACTGGGCAGCATACGTGAAGGCCCGAAGGAAGAGAGAATCAACATCTGGCTGGTCAGTTATCAGGAAGAGGTTGGCAGCCCCACACACGAATACCACATGCTGCTCAGCGGGCAGGACTTTACGCTGGCCGAAGCCGCATGCGAACGGATGGGCGAAAACGGGTGGCCATCCTCATAAAAAGAAAGCGGGCACCCGACAGAGCGGCCAGAAAATAAGTTTTACAACGTCAGATATCTTCATTTTTTATTTTCTCTGGAGAACCCGGATTAAACACTCATTCACGGAAAACGCTCGGCAAGACAGGCATAACATCCCTGTTTTGCGTTGTGAATATGGATATAGCTCACTGACGTGTCGTCGAAAAAATGATGCAGAAGCACTTCTGCAGCCGCGCCTTCGCAGATATCAGCATGTAACATCAGATGGTTTTCACCAAAGGCCCTTAATGAAAGGAGCCTGGCACCAATAGATTCCGGTATTTTATTGGTGTATACCCCTTGCTCATTACATCCTTCCCACACATAAATTGCATGAGAGCCGTGGTAGGGAGTGTCAGCTGGCTGATAGGTATGATTAATCAGAATCGCTGTTTCACCGGCAGAAATATCTCGCAGCGAAATTCTGTCGGGATAACCGGGATAGCTATCGACACTTATTCTTAGAGCCCCATGTTGCTTTAAGTAGTGTTCGCCCTGCCCAAAAAGATGAGTGAACGGTTCCGGATTAAGCCCGGAAATTCTGAATCCCATATTCGCCTCCCGTGATTGTTAGCCAGACAATACCTTTTAATTTACAGGAACCGCTCGCTGTTTTCGGACAGGGAAATGCGTTTGTTACCTGAAGTTTTGTTACTGCCGTTGGCTACTTTTTTTGTGTAAGCCTCTCAAGAGATGACAGTTAACCTCAGATCAACGCATAAGAATTCTTTTCATTTTGTAAGCTTAGGCCTGATCGGATAAAACATCTGCTTTAGCGTTCATACGGTCTGTATGTGACACTTACGTGCAATCGCTTTATGAGAAGTATTGTTGAAGAATGTAAACCTTTATTTAGCTTCACAGCTACATAACAAGCAATAAATCCGCTTATTATGAAAAATAAATCTTGATCGAAGTAAAACGCATCCCAGGATTTTATCTGCTGGAGGATATGTCAGGGCAAGATCGCCTCTGAAACGTAAAGTAACCACCAGCATGGCAGCAAGTCTCCCGCAAAGCCTGGATAGAGTTTATTTTTCTTGATCCCTTTATTTCAATAGTCCTTTTGACTAATGCCGGCAGGGTGATGTTCAACGATAGGAGGATGAGGAAAAGAAGGCTGCCAAACGAAGCACTACTATATATATGACAGCCACAGAGGTACAGGACGGAACCTTCAGGAATTACCTCAAAACGCTACACAACATCACAATAAAGCAGGTTAAAAAAACGCCCATACAGCGGGCGTAATCGAATAACGATTAAATATCAGGATTACATGACTTCAATCAGCGAGGTCGCACTCACGACAAAGAGTATAGGGATTGAATAAGAAACCAAAACTCAACAGATTTAATAGTGGCTCGGATTATTTTGATTAAAATCAAATTTAATTAAAAAAACGACTTACATTTGGGGCAAAAAAGGGCATCTGATATTCAAGGGAGAGGAAAGGGGACAAGTTAATGTTTAACTGTCCCTGTTTGATCAGTGAAAAAATCATTACCGGTTGATATTTAAGGTTTTTATTAAATATCAATAAATTGCTTATGGTGCGCTTAATAAAACTGAATAAAAAGCTTTCTCATAGTACTCGGGTATCCCAGGCCTGGGGCGCAAACAGATAGCCTTTGTTGCGGATGGTTTTAATGCGGAACGGCTCGGTGGCGCTGTCATGCAGTTTTTTTCGCAGCCGGGAGATGGCCACGTCGATGCTGCGGTCAAGGCCGTCATAGCTCACCCCACGTAACGTTTTAAGCAGCGCATCCCGGTTAAGTGTCTGACCCGCATGGCTGGCAAGTACCCAGAGCAGGTCGAAATCTGCGGTTGAGAGGGCGATCTGCTCGTCAAACAGCGTCACCTGCCGGTTCAGGGCATCAATGTTCAGCGAGCCAAAGCGCAGCATACGGTTGGCGGCAGGCGCGCTGGGCGCATCTTCTGGCTGCCCCTGCTGGGACTGACGCAGATGCAGACGCAGACGGGCCAGCAGCACCGCCGGTGGCGTGGTTTTCAGGATGTAATCCTGTGCACCCATCTCCAGGGCCAGAATATGGTTCATGTCGCTGTCCAGTGAGGTGAGCAATACGATCGGCCCCTGCCAGTTGGCCCGAAGGTCACGGCAGATGGTCATGCCATCTTTACCCGGCAGCATGATATCCAGCATCACCAGATCGGGCTGCTGTTCCGCTATCACCGCTTCAGCACGGTCGCCGCGGGTCTCGACAATCACTTCAATATCGTGACGACTCAGATAGGCCGCAATCAGCGAACCCACTTCGGGTTCATCTTCTACATAAACGATTTTGTTCATAGTTCACTGAGCAGAGAGAGATAGGGATAAAAGCATATCTTTTCCTGGTCCTGACCTCTACGCTATCGCACGAAATATCCGTGGCTTGCTGGTATATAACCGGCAAAATGTGCAATCATTAGCGCGGCCTTTTAGCGCCAGGTTTGGGATATTGATGATTACCATGAGGAGCGTTAGTGTGTCTGATAAAGAGCTGGCATCAGCCATATACCCTGACCGAATCTGCTTCAATTACAGTGACTTTCTTTCCTCTTCCTGCAAAAAACGTTGGAGCTTCGTCGATGCTATTTATGGTGTGATGCCGATATTTGGCATGGTGACACGAAAATCGGCAAACCGTTTACAGGGCAGTAACGATCCGTTAAAAGAATTAGCATTACAAATCATTTCCACTCAGGTCAGTGACGAAATTAACATTGCGCGCCTGATTACTCTCGCAGAACAACAGCAGATTAGTCGCTTTGATATCCAGCTCCCTTATCCGCTATCAGCGGAGCAGCTCGACGCGATTCATTATGAATATTCTAAGCCGCTGAATCTGACACAGCAGGATGACCTGCTGTGCGTTTCGATTCCGGTGACGTCACACTAAGTCGTTAACTGCCATACGGCAGCGTCGCAGCAATCAGTAATCCCATTGCAATCCGCTCCAGAGAGGTCAGTGCCACATCTGCGCGTCCGCCGCGTCTCGCATACAGAAACAACATCAGGCCCGGTGTATAGAGCACCACAGACATCATCAGGTGCAATGGTCCAGAAGCGTAGAGCAGCCAGATGCCATAAAGACTTGCACCAATACCTGTTGCCATCGCCAGCGGCTTATGTTGTCCACGAACGACTTTGATCAGATATAACCCCACCAGCAGATAGGGAATCAGGATCATTTCCGAGGCGATAGTCAGCAGATTGTTGTAGTTAGCTCCGGTCAGGGCAATTAAAATCAGGCAGACCTGAATACTGCCATTAGTTAGCCAGAGCGAGGCTGCCGGTGCGTTATGGCGGTTTTGCCGGGCGATACTGCGCGGAAACGCGCCCTGTTGCGCGGCAATCAGCGGCACTTCAGCGGCCATAATCGTCCAGCTCAGATAAGCACCGCACACTGAGATAATCAGGCCCACCGCAATCACCGCATCGCCTCCATTGCCCATCAGTCGGGTCATCAACCCAGCCATGGAGGGATTACGCATTTCTGCCAGTTCCGCACGTGGAACCACTCCCAGCGACAACAATGTCACCAGCAAATAGACCAGCAGTGCGGCCAGCACGGCGAGCAACGTAGCGCGGCCCACATCCTTTTTATGGCGCGCGCGTGCAGAGACCACTACCGCACCTTCAACCCCGATAAAGACCCACAGGGTGATCAGCATGGTCTGCTTAATCTGCTCCCAAAGCGGTTGTCCCAGTGTGATACCGGAAAAATCGAAGCAAAAGCGATCATAGTTGAATGCCATCACCGCCAGCACAATAAACAGCATCAGCGGTACCAGCTTACCTAGCGTCGCCATCAGATTAATGCTGGCAGCAGTCTGCACGCCGCGCAGTACCAGCAAGTGAACCAGCCACAACAGTACGGAGGCCCCCAGCATCGCCTGCCAGGTGTTGCCATCACCGAAGATAATCTGTTCCGGCGTATCGGTGAAGAAGCTCAGGGCAGAGAAGACAATCACCAGATAGGAGACGTTGGCAATCACTGCGCATAACCAGTAGCCCCAGGCAGAACAAAAGCCCATCAGTTCGCCGAACCCGGCGCGGGCGTAGGTAAATATGCCACCGTCCAGTTCAGGCTTAAGGCGGGTCAGTAGTAGCATCGCCAGCGACAGAAAGATAATGCCGACGCCGGTAATCAGCCAGCCCAGCAGCAGCGCGGCCGGACCGGCCACGGCGGCCATATTTTGCGGCAGACTGAACACGCCTGCACCCAGCATTGAGCTGAGCACCAGCGCCGTCAGCGCACCAAGACCTAATTTTTTCTCCAAAACAACCTTCCCGCTAGCATATATGGCTGGGTGAATCGAATTTTATCACTGAATTATCGCAGGGCAGCAGCAGAATACAGAGACAATATCCGGTCAAACAGGCGGAGGATTTTACGGAGTGTAATAGGGGATAGCAATGCGTGACTATGCAAATCAGCGCAGGAATTATGCAAACAGCAGGGCGGCCGGTGCCGCCCCGAGGGGATTACTTAAACAGGTCAGCAGTAACGGTGAGGTTACCGCCACTCTGATTCTGCCATTGGCGGGTCACGTGATAGAACTTCGCGCCTTTATCTGCCGCACGCTTAGCCACTTCTTCAGAAATAGCGGTTGGCGTACCGAAGTGACCGGTGAAGGTGACGGTATCGAACGGCTGCATCTGCGCGGCAGTAATCGCGTTGACTTCCTGTACAGATTTACCGTTTGGCAGATTCACCGTGTAGCGTTTGCCGGTTGAACTCTGGGTTTCAAAGAAACGGCCAACCTTATTGCTTGGGGTCTCAGAAGAGGCTACGCCAGGAATTTCAACTTTAGCTGCCGCTGCGCCGCCTGAGGCCAGAGCCGCTTTACCGGCATCTGAATCGGCAGGAATAGCATTCGGTGTCTGAACGATGCGCTCTTTAGCATCCACTTTGTAGATATAGGCAGTGACATACTGATTGCCGCCGCTGTTGGCGTCGATCTGGCGAATAATAAAGAACGACGCTGCACCTTTTTGTTTCGCGGCTTTTGAGATCGCATCGTTGACATCCGGCTGGCTGGCAAAGAAGCCGCTGACCGAAACGGTATCGAACGGTTCGAGTTTGTACGCTTCTGCTTTTGGCAGTTCGTTAACGCCGTTGAAGCGACGGTAAGTCGTTGACTCTGTGGCTGCCGGGGCATCGGCTTTATAGAGGTCAGCCGTCACGCGCCAGTTACCGCTGTTGCCATTACTGTCATTGATGGCCTGGATGTAATAAGAGGCAGCGCCCATCTGATCTGCACGCTTAGAGACCGCATCGGCAGCGTCGCCAATTGCGTTGAAACGGCCGGTGATATTAATACGTTCGAATGGCTTCAACGCGGCCGCTTTTTCTGGCGTTAACTCCTGCGCAGCGAATGCGTTGGCTGCCAGCAGGGACAACAAAGTGGACGCCAGAATAGTGTTCTTCAGCTTCATAAAAATAATCCTTCGCCTTACGCAAAAATGAGTACGAAAACGTGCTGGACTCTTGATGTATAACAGATTAGCCGCTGATTATTGCATGTTATAAACAGACTGTCGCAGCGATTTTTTGTGCCAGATCGCGTTATTCAACCATGATTTTTTCATTTGTTTGTCATCAAATGCAGTTATGGGCAGTTATGGGCAGTTTTGGTGACGATTACCACTAAAAGCGGTAATGATTAGCGATAAAATAGTTAATTTACTGTTAAATAAAGGTTTTTATTGATGGCTAATTCGTCCTTATGCCAATATCCCTGGTAGAATATCTGCCGGTGAGGCTGTTTTGCAGTGGGATAACGCAGGATTTTTAGCAGAACGCTGAATAATTGGGTGAATCTCGGAACTCTACGTTACCACTATAGATCGCCCATCATATTTTCAGTAGGTTATAAACACTTTGAAATATGTGCATTTCGACTATAAGCAGCTGAAACAGCGTTTCAGTTGCGCTGTCGTAGTGCAGATACGGGCCATCATCCTTTAACCGATGAAAGGAAACACTATGTTAATTGGAATACCCAAGGAAAGGTTGCCAAACGAGTCACGCGTGGCCGCCACGCCGAAGACCGTGGAACAACTTATCAAGCTGGGTTTCAGCATCACCCTTGAGCATGACGCGGGTAAATGCGCCAGCTTTGATAATGAAAGCTATATTGCAGCCGGTGCCACACTCAGCGACAGAGAGCAGGTCTGGCAGTCCGATATCGTGCTAAAGGTGAATGCACCGGATGACGAAGAGATTGCGCTGACGCGCGCGGGCAGCACGCTGGTCAGTTTTATCTGGCCCGCACAGAACTCTACATTGCTGGAAAAACTGGCCGCGCGTCAGGTCACGGTAATGGCGATGGACTCAGTACCGCGAATTTCTCGGGCGCAGTCGCTGGATGCTCTGAGTTCCATGGCGAACATCGCCGGTTATCGTGCCATTGTCGAAGCAGCCCATGAATTTGGCCGCTTCTTTACCGGTCAAATCACCGCGGCGGGTAAAGTTCCACCAGCAAAAGTGATGGTGATTGGTGCCGGTGTTGCCGGGCTGGCAGCGATTGGCGCAGCGGGCAGCCTGGGCGCTATTGTCCGGGCGTTTGATACCCGCCCCGAAGTCAAAGAACAGGTGCAGAGTATGGGCGCCGAATTCCTTGAACTCGACTTTGAAGAGGAAGCGGGCAGCGGTGATGGCTATGCCAAAGTCATGTCCGATGCTTTCATCAAAGCGGAGATGGCGCTGTTTGCCAGTCAGGCCAGAGAAGTGGACATTATTGTCACCACGGCGCTGATTCCAGGTAAACCCGCTCCGACACTCATTACCGAAGAGATGGTCGCCAGCATGAAGCCGGGCAGCGTGATTGTTGACCTGGCGGCCCAGACTGGCGGCAACTGTGCCCTGACCATCGCAGACCAGGTTACCGTGACGCCTAACGGCGTAAAAATCATCGGTTATACCGATCTGCCCAGCCGTCTGGCGACACAATCCTCCCAGCTTTACGGCACCAATCTGGTCAATCTGGTCAAGCTGCTGTGTAAAGAGAAAAATGGCGAAATCCAGATTGATTTTGAGGATGTGGTCGTGCGGGGTGTTACCGTAGTGCGTGATGGCGAAATCACCTGGCCAGCACCGCCGATTCAGGTTTCCGCCGCGCCACAGGCAGCACCTGCAGCCGCGAAGCCGTCAGAGAAGGTAGAGGCAAAACCGATCTCACCGTGGCGCAAATATCTGCTGATCGCCCTGGCTATCGTGCTGTTTGGCTGCCTGGCCAATGTGGCGCCTGCCGATTTCCTCTCCCACTTTACCGTGTTCGCGCTCGCCTGCGTGGTCGGTTATTACGTGGTCTGGAACGTCAGTCATGCGCTACATACGCCGCTGATGTCCGTAACCAATGCTATTTCCGGCATCATCGTCATCGGTGCAGTGTTGCAGATGGGCCACGGAGGCTGGGTCACCTTTATCTCCTTTATTGCCGTGCTGATTGCCAGCATCAATATCTTTGGTGGCTTTACCGTCACCCAGCGCATGCTGAAAATGTTTCGTAAGGGGTAACACATGTCTGGCGGATTAGTCACTGCAGCCTATATTGTTGCTGCGATTTTGTTCATCTGTAGCCTTGCTGGTCTCTCACGTCATGAGACCTCTAAGCGGGGTAATATTTTCGGTATCAGCGGTATGGCGATAGCGTTGATCGCCACTATCTTTGGTCCGGACAGCGGTAACGTGGTCTGGATCCTGCTGGCGATGGTAATTGGCGGCGCGATCGGCATTCGTCTGGCGAAGAAAGTTGAAATGACGGAAATGCCGGAGCTGGTGGCGATTCTGCACAGCTTTGTCGGCCTGGCCGCGGTACTGGTGGGCTTCAACAGTTATATCGACCATGCGCCTGGCCTGCCAGCGGTGATGGAGAATATCCATCTCAGCGAAGTGTTTATCGGTATCTTTATCGGTGCCGTTACCTTCACCGGCTCACTGGTGGCGTTTGGTAAGCTGTGCGGCAAAATTTCCTCACGCCCGTTAGCGTTACCGCATCGTCACAAGCTGAATCTGCTGGCGCTGGTGGTCTCGTTCCTGCTGCTGCTGTGGTTTGTTAACACCAGCAGTAGTGCGGTGCAGGTGTTTGCACTCTTGCTGATGACGGTAATTGCGCTGGCGTTTGGCTGGCATCTGGTCGCATCGATCGGCGGTGCGGATATGCCGGTCGTGGTGTCGATGCTTAATTCCTATTCAGGTTGGGCAGCAGCTGCGGCCGGTTTTATGCTGAGCAACGATCTGCTGATTGTTACCGGTGCGCTGGTGGGATCGTCCGGTGCCATTCTCTCCTACATCATGTGCAAAGCGATGAACCGTTCGTTCATCAGCGTGATCGCGGGCGGGTTTGGTACTGAAGTCAGCAGTGGCGATGAAAGTCAGGAAGCGGGCGAACATCGTGAGATCACGGCTGAAGAGACCGCAGAGATGCTGAAAGCGTCAAGCTCGGTGATCATCACGCCAGGCTACGGCATGGCGGTGGCGCAGGCGCAGTACCCGGTAGCGGAAATTACCGCCCGACTGCGTGCGCTCGGCATTAAAGTGCGTTTCGGTATCCATCCGGTGGCGGGGCGTCTGCCGGGCCACATGAACGTGCTGCTGGCAGAAGCCAAAGTGCCTTATGACGTGGTGCTGGAGATGGATGAGATCAACGATGACTTCAGTGAAACCGATACGGTGCTGGTAATCGGCGCTAACGACACGGTCAATCCGGCGGCGCAGGATGATCCGCGCAGTCCGATTGCGGGCATGCCGGTGCTGGAAGTGTGGAAAGCGCACAACGTTGTGGTGTTCAAACGCTCAATGAATACCGGCTATGCCGGGGTGCAGAATCCGCTGTTCTTTAAAGAGAATAGCCAGATGCTATTTGGCGATGCTAAAGCTAGCGTGGAAGCGATTCTGAAAGCACTGTAATAAAAACGGGCGGCTAATCAGCCGCCCGTTTTACTGGGGAGAATTAATCTTCCTCATCATCAAGATCAATGGGTGATTTAAAATCGTCAGGCTTAAGCGCCAGCAGATCGCAACGCAGGTGGTCAATCACCTGTTCCGCCGTATTGCCCAGGAAGGCTGCCGATAGGCCGGTTCGCCCAATGGTCCCCAGCACCACCACACCGGCACCCAGATGCGCCGCCAGATCGGGGATCACCTCTTCCGGCAGGCCCTTAGCCACGTGGGTGAACTCTTCGCCAATCGAGAACTTCTGCCGCAATGCTTTCATTGCGACCAGATGCTGACCGCGGATAGCATCGTTGTAGACGCTGGGATCAAAATCGGGCAGTTCAATAGCAATATTAATCGGGGTAATGGGGTAAGCGCCGACCAGATGTACTTCGGTCTGATTCACTTTTTCCGCCAGTTTAACCGTTTCACGAATCAGTTTCTGATTGAGTCCATCGTGATGCGGCTCTTCGCTGGCAAGATTGACCGCTACAATGGCTTTACCGCCTTCCGGCCACGGCTGATCTTTCACCATCCACACCGGACACGGGCATTTACGTAGCAGATGCCAGTCAGTCGGGGTGAAAATCACTGACTCAAGACGGTCATGCTGGTGCGCCATCTTCAGCACAAGGTCATGCTGATGGGCGAGCACTTCCTGAATAATCGCTTCATAGGGCCGGTTGTGCCAGATCACTTTGATGTCAATCACAACACCGGCATCAAGATAGGCGCGGGCCTGCTCCCGGATCCATTCGGTACGCTGGCTGATCACGCCCTGACGCATCGACGCACGCTCATCCGGCGAAAGCAGGGTGGTCATTTCATATGAGAAGTCATAGATAGGCAGGAAAGCTTTAATTCTTCCGCCAATACGTTGATTCAGATAGACCGCACGGCGCAGCGCGGGCTGATCGTCTTGCTGGGCATCAATGGCGACCAGGATATGTTGATACTGGGACATGTGGCGTTCTCCTTAAACCAGAGCGGCTGGAATAAAGATAGCCTATGTTACACAGCGGAAAAAGTGAAAAAGTTGTTGCCGGATCAACAAAATAAGATTTATTGATCCGGCTGCAAATCAAGCGGCCTGGTGGCTCTGACCGGCTAACTCTTCAAGAAGAGGATGGTTTTCAATCGTGATGTACTTGCCTTTGACGGCCAGCATACCGGACTTCTGAAAACGACCCAGCAGGCGGCTGATGGTTTCAACCGTCAGGCCCAGGTAATTACCGATGTCGCCACGCGTCATAGTAAGGCGGAATTCACGCTGTGAAAAACCGCGCTGGCCGAATCGACGGGAGAGATTCCAGATAAACGCCGCCAGGCGCTCCTCAGCATTTTTCTTCGACAGCAGCAGGATCATATCCTGATCGCCTTTGATTTCACCGCTCATCAGACGCATCATCTGCTGACGAAGGGCCGGCATTTTGCCCGACAGATCATCCAGCGTTTCGAAAGGGATCTCACAAACCATCGCCGTTTCCAGCGCCTGCGCAAAGCTGGGGTGGCTCGAACCCATAATCGCGTCAAAGCCCACTAAATCGCCCGCCAGATGGAACCCGGTGATCTGCTCATCACCCTGTTCGGTAATGGTATAGCTTTTAATGGTGCCGGAGCGAATCGCATACAGTGACCGGAGTTCGTCTCCTGCTTTGAAAAGCGTTTGCCCTTTCTGAATGGGTTTCTTACGCTCAATGATATTGTCGAGCTGATCCAGCTCATGTTCATTTAAAGTGAAGGGGATGCAGAGCTGACTGATGCTGCAATCCTGGCAGTGAATGGCACATCCGCCCGACTGAATACGACGAATACTGCGTTTTTCAGGGATCATAATGGTTTGCTCGACGATTATTGACTGGGGTCAATTTTAACATTTTTTGTGCTGAATGGAACTCATCCGAGCAGTTTACACCTACAAACATTATGGACGAAGCACATCACGTCAAACACTGTTGTGACGGGGTTCTCAGAACGCCGGAACATCTGACTGTCACGAAAAGTTTCCGCTTATGTGACCTGTCATCCGGTTCTCCTTTGCAAGTCGCGATCGAAAACAGGGGATGTTCCGGGGATTACAGCTTTTGCTACGCTAACAGATAAAGCCTGATTTGCATCTTCCATCAATTTTAACCAGGTGTAAGAAAACCATGAACCTTGATGACAATGATCTCTTTCGGGATGCTATGGGCGATGTTACGCCATTAAAAGACACCACCACCACCTTGTGGCTCAAAGCCCCTTCGACTAAAGCGCCACGAAAACCGCCGGGTGAATCGGAACAGGAGAATTTCCTGACGCGTGGCTATCTGGAGATTGTTCCGCTTAACACACCGTTAGAATATAAAGCCGACGGCATTCAGCAGGGTATTCTGGATAAACTTCGCAGAGGTGAATATCAGCTGGATGCCAGTCTGAACCTGTTGCGGCAACCGGTCGAAACCTGCCGTCAGGCACTGTTTAACTTTATGATGCAGGCGCACAAACAGGGATTGCGAAATCTGCTCATCATCCACGGCAAAGGTCGTGATGATGAATCACATGCCAACATTGTGCGCAGCTATCTGGCGCGCTGGTTAAGACAGTTTGATGACGTACAGACCTTTTGCGTGGCCCAGACCCGGCATGGCGGGGCCGGGGCGCTCTATGTCGGATTGCGTAAAACAGATAAAGCGCGCCTTGAAAACCGTGAGCGGCACGCGAAGCGCAGCCGCTAACTGTGAAACTTACGTATGGTGGACATCAACACTTCGGCACTCAGGCTCAGTTCTGCGCCGGTACGGGTAATAATGCCCACCGGTTCACCCGGCCCGGACGAGTTGATTGGCAGCGCACAGACCGCGTTGTGGCTAAGATCCTCTTTAATCGCGCCAGAAGGAACGAACCAGATATAGTCGTAGCGGAGTGCCAGCTGGCGCGCCAGTGAGGTCGATGAGGTTTCAATGCAATGAGGCGGCAGGGAGCAGCGCTGTTCATCCAGCATCTGCTGCGCGATCCGTCGCGGCGCCGTACCTTCGGGCGAAATGACCACCGGCCACTGCATGGCGCGGGATAAGGTGACATTGTCACTTAAAAGCGGGTGTTCCGGTCTGACGACCAGCTTCAGGGACTCCAGAAACAGCAATTCGTAGGTCAGCCCATTCATCATGTCACTGTCCGCCATCCGGCCAATGCCAATGTCAAACTCGCCGCCGCGCAATCCCGCCAGTAACACATTGTTATGTAGCGTCGCCACCTGAATGGTGGTGTTGGGCTGCAATTGATGAAAACGATCAAGGATGCGTGGCAGCATCCCCATCGCGGCGGTGGTCAAAGCACCCAGCCGGATAATGACCGGCGCATCTCCTTGCTGCTCATTAAAACTCTGCCCGGCATGGTTCAGCGCATCAAGCACCCGCACCGCATGGGTCAGAAACTGTTCTCCCATGGTCGTCAGCTGCGCGCCCAACCGGCCTCGTTCAAAAAGACGAACGCCTGTCAGCTCCTCCAGTTCATTAAGGGTTTTAGACAGGGCAGGCTGACTCAGGCTCAGCGTCTCTGCCGCCCGGCCCAGTGTGCCTTGCTGCGCAACCGCAACAAAGGTATGTAGATGGCGCAAACGAATGCGCTGATTGAAAAGGATATTTTTTTCCATATCCTAAACTTAATGAGAATAACCGGCTTCAGGCAACTGTTTAAAATGAATTCTGTTAACTTTGCTGCAAAATTATTTTAACAAATAGAGCTTGCCACCGCCATAATCGTTAACCCTCTGATAAAGAAAGGCTCATCATAAAACGGCGCTATAGGGCATCACCCTAAACGAACAATATATCAACAGCTTAACGGCTGAAAATTGAATAATTATCACTATCATATAAAAATCTGCCCGCTTAAGGTTAACGATCGGCTATCATTAGCGCCGTTTTTTTTACTTAAACTGATGTCAGATTTCCCTACTCCAGAGGAGTTTTCATTGACCAGCATCGAGGCGGTAGATGTCCGCCAGCTTATCAACCAGCAGGGGCTGAGCCACTGGCAAAAGCGGCTCATTGCGCTCTGTTTTATTGTGGTGGCACTCGATGGCATGGACATTGCGATCATGGGGTTTATTGCGCCGACACTGAAAGCCGCCTGGGGCGTGACCAATCAACAACTCGGGGTCGTTATCAGCGCCGCGTTAATCGGGCTGGCACTGGGTGCTATGGTCGCGGGGCCGCTCGCTGACCGCTATGGCCGTCGCAGGATGATTATCCTCAGCGTCTTCTTTTTCGGCCTCTGGACGCTGGCAACGGCCCTGTCACAGAACATTGAGCAGATGATGCTGTTCCGTTTTCTGACCGGGCTTGGACTGGGTGCGGCGATGCCTAACGTTGGCACGCTGGTAGCGGAATATGCACCTGAGCGGCGACGCGCCTTTATCATCACGGTGGTGTTCTGCGGCTTCACCTTTGGTGCCGCCAGCGGGGGATTTGCTGCATCCTGGCTGCTTCCCCGCTATGACTGGCACTCCGTGCTGCTGCTGGGCGGCATTTTGCCGCTGCTGGTGTTGCCATTACTGATTCGCGGCCTGCCGGAGTCGGTGCGATTTCTCATCAGCCGTGGCGCTCCTGCTGCTTGTATTCACGCCATCCTCGACCGGATGATGCCGGGTAAAACTGCGCCCGACTGTGCGTTTCATGCACCTGAGGCCACCGTGCCGGTAAGCGGCGCGATGGGCACAGTGCTTTCACGCCGTTATCTGTTTGGCAGTACCATGCTATGGGGCGGCTATTTTATGGGGCTATTCATGGTCTACCTGATTGGCAGCTGGTTGCCGTCATTGGTCAATACCCTGGGCATGTCGGTCACTGAAGCGGCGATTATCACCGCGATGTACCAGGCTGGCGGGACGCTGGGGTCCCTGTTTGCGGGCTGGATGATGGATCGCTTCAACGCCAACCTGGCGCTGGCAGCCATTTACGGGTGTGGCGGGCTGTTTATTGTGGCACTCGGCTTTTCGCCAGCGGAAGTGGGCATGATGAGCGCGATCGCCTTTTGTAGTGGCTTCTGTTTCAACGGCGCCAATACTGGCATGAATGCCTTGTCTGCCAGCTATTATCCTACCCACGCCCGCGCAACTGGCTCCAGCTGGATGCACGGTGTGGGCCGCATCGGCGCGATTTTAAGTGCCTTTGTTGGCGCGGAAATGATGTCACTCGGCTGGTCTTTCAGCGTTATTTTTCTGCTGCTGGCGATACCCGCTGTGATCACCACCTTGATGCTGCTGTTAAAAAACCGCTACGGCTTTAAGCCGATCACAGATTCGTGATTTTTTCCACTGACTCCAGCGCGTTGCATTACATTAGCAGCAACGCTTACGGTGTCAGGTGGATAAGATGGACAACTTTCTCAGCGCGGATGACATCCGCACCCGTTTCTCTCTGGCGATGTCAGCAATGTATCAGCAGGAAGTGCCGCAATATGGCACGCTGATGCAGCTGGTGGCCACGGTTAATGACCGCGCGCTGGAAGTGGATATCGCGTTAAAAGATCGTCTCACAGCCTCGGATGAGATCGGCCGACTCAACCTTGAACGTCATGGCGCAATCCGCGTTGGCACGGCAGAAGAATTAGCCACACTGCGACAGCTGTTTGCGGTAATGGGGATGTTCCCGGTTGGCTACTATGATCTCTCTCAGGCGGGTGTGCCGGTGCACTCCACAGCGTTCCGGCCTGTCAACGATGCGGCATTGCGGCGCAATCCCTTCCGGGTCTTTACTTCGCTGTTACGCCCTGAACTGATCGACGACCACGCACTGCGTGAAAAGGCGGCGGCGATTCTTGCCAGGCGCGATATTTTCACCGCCCGCTGTCGGGAGCTGTTGCAATTGCATCAGCAGCAGGGCGGATTGACCCGCGAACAGGCCACAGAGTTTGTTGCCGAAGCATTGGAAACCTTCCGCTGGCACGCCCACAGCAGTGTTGACAATCAGACCTATCAGGCCTTGAATCAGCAGCATCGGCTGATCGCGGATGTGGTCTGCTTCCCCGGCTGCCACATTAACCATCTTACTCCGCGCACGCTCGATATCGACCGTGTACAACAACTGATGCCGTCGCGCGGCATCAATCCTAAAACCCTGATTGAGGGGCCGCCACGTCGTCAGGTGTCAATCCTGTTACGTCAGACCAGCTTTAAAGCGCTGGAAGAGCCGATCATCTTTCAGGATGGGCATCAGGGAACCCATACTGCACGCTTCGGTGAAATTGAGCAGCGAGGCGTGGCGCTGACGCCTCAGGGCCGCGCACTCTATGATCGGCTGCTCAATGAGGCGGGCAGTGGTGAGGATAACCAGCAGCATCAGCAACATCTGGCGGCGATCTTCCGTGACTTCCCCGACGACGAGACCACGTTGCGCCAGCAGGGGCTGGCCTGGTTCCATTATCGCCTGAGTGAAAAGGGCATCGCGACACCACCGGCTCAGGGTGAGTCGCTGGAAGCGCTGATCGCCGAAGGTCGTGTGCTGGCAGACCCTATCATCTATGAAGATTTTCTGCCGGTCAGCGCGGCGGGCATTTTTCAGTCTAACCTCGGTGACCGGGTGCAGGTTCGTTCGGCGGGACAGTCAAGCCGTGAGGCGTTTGAAGCCGCGCTGGGCGCTGCCGTGCTGGATGAGATGGCGCTATATGAAGAACGCCAGCAGCGATCGCTGTCACAGTGCGGCATACGCCCGGCCTGAGTTCCTCTTCGGGCAACGCCTCTGTTGCCCGCAACGCGCGCTCTGCGCCAGCTCTGCGAAGGCCAGTGGCCCTGAAGCGGGATAACGCGGGTAGTCTGCTGAAAGTAAAGCAGAAACAGAACGCTTAACTGGCCAGCGCAGGTTTACCACCGTGAGTATCTCAATTCGTTAGCCGACAGACTGATTATCCGCGGTAAAACTGCACGCGATATTCGCCGAACGAGGCTCACTCCGCGCTGGCAGGGCATTAACCCACTGTGAAAAGATAAACAACCTTAACGGCTGGCCACAACGGAATCCCTGAACCTGTGGATGAGAGCCTGTCACGTCTGTCTCTCACCCTTCGGCATATTCTGCAAATCCCTTCTGTACCTGGACAATGCTGGCGGGCCTGCAAATAATGGAGGAACGGTTGAACAGGGAAACAGGAATGAAAAACGAAACAGGTCTGAGGATCATGACTGCTGAGGGTGAGTTGCGTGGATGCATGGATGATGACCTTTTCGTATTCAAAGGCATACCTTATGCGGCGGCACCCCTAGGCGCATTGCGCTGGCGTCCGCCACAGCCGGTCACGCCCTGGCAGAAGGTGCGCGATGCCACCGCGTTTGGGGCTTCCGGCTGGCAAAATCGCACTTACTGTCAGGCAGTAGGCGGTGGCGATCCCGGTGAGTTCAGTGAAGATTGTCTCTACCTGAATGTCTGGACGCCCGATATCGAGCCCGTAAGACCATTGCCGGTGATGGTGTGGCTACATGGGGGAGGCTACACTATTGGCGCTGGCGGGCTGGCGCCTTACAGCGGCAAACCGCTGGCTTCACGCGGCGCAGTTGTGGTAACGCTGAACTACCGTCTTGGCCATCTCGGTTTCTTCTCTCATCCGGCTCTGGATGCTGAATACCCTGTCGCCAGCACGGTGAACAATTTTGGCCTGCTTGATCAAATTGCCGCGCTGCAGTGGGTACAGCGCAACATTCCTGCTTTTGGCGGCGACCGCCGCAATGTGACACTTTTCGGTGAATCCTCTGGCGCGCGCAGCGTACTGTCACTCTGCTGTTCGCCGCTGGCCGAAGGGCTGTTTCATAAAGGGATCGTGCAGAGCGCCTACAGTCTGCCGGACACGCCGCTGAAAAAAGCGCGTCAGCAGGGCATGGCGGTGGCTCGCCACTTTGGTTTGCCACCTGATGCCAGCGCTGATGACTTGCGCGCACTGCCCGCCGATGCCTTCTGGCCGCTGGAGGGGGAACTGGCGATCCCGCCAGTGCCGATTGCCGGAGATGCTGTCTTGCCCGAGCCGATGCTGAAAACCTTTTTAGCCGCCAGACAGCACCGTCTGCCGCTGATGGCGGGCAGCAACAGCGATGAAGCCAGCGTGCTGGAATATTTTGGCGTGGATGCCACCGCAGTATTGCATCAGCTGCGCGATAAAAAGCGTCTCACCTATCGGACACTTAAATGGATGTATGACATCCATGATGAGCAGCGGCTGGGACGTGCCGTGGCACGCGATATGGCATTCAGCCTGATACCGTGGCTGGTGATGCGGGCGCAGCACAATGCCGGCATGCCAGGCTGGCGCTACTGGTTTGATTATGTCTCGGAGCATGCGCGCGACCTCTACCCGCACGGCACCTGGCACGGCAATGAAGTGCCTTATGTTCTCAACACACTGAGTCAGATGCCGGATCCTAATGAGGCGCGGCCCTTCAGTGAGACCGATCGCGCATTTGCCGCGCGTGTCAGTGAATACTGGTTTAACTTTGCCCGTGATGCCACAGAATATAAGCATCAGCTGGCGGGCGAGGTCGCCTGGCCAGCATGGCATCCCGCTAATGACGTGACAATGTCACTCGGTGATTCAGGGCAAAGTAGATTGGTTCTTAAGCGTAACTTTATGCGGGTCCGAATGCGGCTCTTTCGGCTGCTGATGACCCGTATGGTCAGACTTTAAATGGGTTGTTAAGATTAGCCTGCTAAACATTCAATTACGTGAATGGAATTATTTTGGTTTTTTAAGTTTAACGTTCTGATTGTATTAACTTTAAAGTGAAATCCTCAATCTGGACGCTGTAAAATATTAGGTGACAAAACAGTTACATCTTCACATTCGCATGCCGATAAACCTCCTATGCCCGACGCTTGCGGGTCAACGTGTATAGGATTTTGGTATGGGAATGCTCAAAAATTTTACCATTCGCGCAGTGATGCTCTCTATTCTGGGCCTGTTTTGCTTACTCTGGAGCGGCGTCGGGTTATATAGCATCTACTCCCTTGGCGCCCTCAGTAAAGGCAACGATATTGACCGTCATCTGGTTGAGCAAATGACGGTGCTGAGCAAAGGTAACGATCAATATTTCCGGGTTATCACGCGCTTATCCCGCGTTATCGAGGGTAAAGTCGCAGGTAAAACGCTGACCGGCGAGGCTTATGCACCGGTTCAGCAGGCACTGGATAACATGACTCAGCAACTGGCACGCTTTAAACAACTGGCACCCGGTCCGATGAACCCGGATGTGGTCGATAGCGTGATTCAGAGCTGGCAAAAACTGCTGGATGAGGGTGTTACACCGCAGTTGCAACTGGCCCAGCAGGCGTCGCCCGATGCTTATCGCAATCAGGCGAACAACGTCACACCGCCACTCAGTCGCGCTTTTGGCGCCAGCGCAGAGAAATTCAACCAGGGCGCAGCGGAAAAGCTGGACGCAACCCGGGTAGAAGTTGATCACCTCACCGCAATGACCAAAATGATTATCACCATCACGGTGATTATCGGACTTTTTATTCTGCTATTTACCGATCGCTATCTGGTGGCAATGCTGGTCCGTCCGCTGGGAAGTATCCGCACGCACTTCGCGGTGATTGCCACGGGTGACCTGAGTCAGCCGGTGTCAGATTTCGGTCGCAACTGTGTCGGTAAACTGGTGCCGCTGCTGAGCGCTATGCAGGACAGTCTGCGTGAGGCGGTCAGCGCCATTCGCAGCGGCACCGAGAATATCTCACGCGGTGCTGCAGAGATTTCTGCCGGTAATAATGATCTTTCTTCACGTACCGAAGAGCAGGCTGCTGCGCTGGAACAGACGGCGGCCAGCATGGAGCAGTTGACAGCCACGGTGAAATTCAACGCCGATAATGCCCGTCAGGCGAGCCTGCTGGCAGAAACCGCTACCACTACGGCACAACGTGGCGGCCAGCTGGTCAGTGAAGTGATCAACACCATGGATGGCATTTCTGGCAGCTCGAAGAAGATCGCTGAGATTACCAATGTGATTAACGGCATTGCCTTCCAGACCAACATTCTGGCGCTGAACGCCGCCGTCGAAGCGGCACGTGCCGGGGAACAGGGTCGGGGTTTTGCCGTTGTAGCGTCTGAAGTACGTAACCTGGCACAGCGCAGCGCCAACGCCGCTAAAGAGATCGCGACCCTGATTGAAGAGTCCGTTCAGCGTGTAAGTAAAGGCGCCGAGCTGGTCAGCACCACCGGCGGCACCATGAATAATATTCTGAAATCGGTACAGGATGTGGATGCGATCATGAAACAGATCGCCTCCGCTTCGGAAGAGCAGAGTAAAGGCATCTCTCAGGTAGGAACTGCGGTCACCGAAATGGACAGCGTGACGCAGCAGAACGCCTCACTGGTTGAGGAGGTTTCCGCCGCGGCGAGCGCGCTGGCGCTGCAGACTGAAGCGCTGCAAGCCTCTGTGTCTAAATTCCGTCTCTCCAGCAACGTCAATACCGCGCCGGTCATCAGCAATAAACCTGCCGCACCAAAAGCACCCGCGCTGAGCGTGGCTCAGCCTAAACCCGCTGATAATGGCGATTGGGTGACTTTCTGATCCCCACACAGCCACGCCACCAGTTCCGCCAGGAACGGTGGCGCATCCTGCTCTGGCCGTTGTCGTAAACTGTAGACGGCACCGGTTTTTACCTCGCCAGCGAATGGCTTAATGAGTCTGCCGCTGGCAATATCACTCTCCACCAGATTGCTGTCGGCAATCGCCACACCAAACCCCTGAATTGCTGCACTGATCGCTAAGTCCATGGTGGAAAAATGCTGATTCCGCTTCATGCTCAACGTCACCTGCTGCGCTTGCAGCCAGCACTGCCAGTCACGCGTATCCGCCGTGGGATGCAAAAAGGTCATGGTGGCCAGAGCCGCTGGTGAGTCCGGGCAGGGCTGATCAGCCGCCATGACCGGCGTCAGCGACTCACGGAACAGGCAGATGCCGTCGGGGTGCGGCTTGCCATAGACAATCGCCGCATCAAAGTTCTCAAGCTGCGCTGCATGATCCAGAGTAGTGGTCAGGGCAACATGCAGTTCAGGGCACTGAAGCTCCAGCGCCATCAGTCGGGGCACCAGCCAGCGCATCGCACAGGTCGGCGCTTTCAGTCGAATGCTGACCTGACTGCGACGAACCCGCTCGCTGGCCTGAACCATCAACTCAAAACCCTGGCGTAGTTCGGGCAGCAACGCTGCGCCCTGTGGGGTCAGCCGCAGACCGCGTGCGTGGCGGTCAAACAGCGTCACACCCAGCCACTGCTCCAGCGCAGCAATCTTGCGACTGACCGCTCCCTGGGTCAGGCATAACTCGCGGGCAGCGTGGGTTAGATTGAGGTGGCGGGCAGTTACCAGAAAGGCATGAATGGCATTGAGCGGTAGCGATAAGCGTGACACGTTTAACCTCAGCTATGCGTTTTTATCATGGCTATTATGATGACATTTCGCTTGCCGACTCAAGTCTTAGCCCGTTGAATAGCGATCTACCGCATCTGACCGGATATGCACCGACGGAGAGAATATGTCCCTGAAAACGCCTGTCGCTATTCACTCAAAATTGCCGGACGTCGGCACCACTATTTTCAGCGTGATTGGCCAGCTTTCGGCGCAGCATCAGGCGATTAACCTGTCGCAGGGTGCGCCAAATTTCCCTTGCGATCCGGCACTGGTCGATGCCGTCAGCCGGGCAATGCAGGCGGGCCATAATCAGTATGCCGCCATGATGGGCTTGCCCGCCTTACGCGAAGCGCTCGCCAGCAAAGTGCAGGCGCTCTATGGAGAAAAATATGATGCTGCCAGTGAAGTGCTGATCACCGGCAGCGCCAGCCAGGGGCTTTATATGGCGATTACCGCGCTGGTTCATCCGGGCGATGAGGTGATCTTTTTTGAACCGGCGTTTGACAGCTACGCGCCAGTGGTGCGGTTGCAGGGCGGTAAGCCGATTGGCCTGAAGTTGCAGGTGCCGTCGTTTGCTATCGACTGGGATCAGCTGCAGGCCGCGATCACGCCGCGTACCCGAATGATCATTGTGAATACGCCTCACAATCCCAGCGCGCAGGTGCTGACGCCTGACGACCTGCATCAGCTGGCCGCGTTACTCCGCAACACCAACATCGTGGTGCTCTCCGATGAGGTTTACGAGCATATTCTGTTTGATGGTCGCCCGCATTGTGGGATGGCAACGCATCCGGAGCTGGCAGCACGCAGCGTCATCGTCTCCTCTTTTGGCAAAACTTTCCACGTCACCGGCTGGCGGGTAGGCTATTGTCTGGCACCGGCTGAGCTGATGACCGAACTGGTAAAAGTACATCAGTTTATGATGTACGCCGCCGATACACCGATGCAGGCAGGATTCGCACACTATCTGCAGTCGCCGGATAATTATCTGTCGCTCAGCGCCTTCTATCAGCAGAAGCGCGATCGGCTGATTACCCTGATGCAGAACGCCCCGTTCCGCCTGCTGCCGAGCGCTGGTTCATTCTTTATGCTCGCCAGCTATGGACATTTCAGTGACGAATCGGACAGTGAAATGGTAAAACGTCTTATCGTCGATCACGGTGTGGCGACCATTCCGCTGTCGGCGTTTTATATGGATGGCACAGACAACAAACTGATTCGTCTCTCTTTTGCCAAAGACGAGGCGACACTAGAGGCTGGCGCGGCTGCGCTATGTGCTTTTTCTCACTGAATCACGCGATAACGTGAGGCAGCACGGGGAACCGGTAACCAGGACTTTTCGGGGTAAATAAATAATGAAAAAACTGAACGCGCTTTTTCTCGCTCTGGGCATGATGACATCGGTACAGGCACTGGCTCAGGATTTACGTTACGGCGTGGAGTCGCAATATCCCCCTTTTGAAAGCCGCAATGCTAAAGGGGAACTGGAAGGCTTTGATATCGAGCTGGGCAAGGCCATCTGTCAGGCGGGAAACTTTAGCTGCCACTGGGTCGAGAGCAGCTTTGATGCGCTGATCCCGGCACTGCAGGCGAAGAAATTCGACGCCATCAACTCGGCGATGAACATCACCGAAGCGCGCGCCAAAAGCATCGCGTTCACAGAGCCGATCTACCGTATTCCGACCATGTTAGTCGCGAAAACGGGCGAAAATCTGGCAGCCACCGCCGAGGGCCTGAAAGGTAAAAATATCGGTGTTTTACAAGGGTCGATTCAGGAAACTTACGCGAAGAAGCACTGGGAACCGCAGGGTGTGACAGTCACCGCATATCAGGATCAGAACCAGGTCTACAACGACATGGTCGCGGGCCGGCTTGATGGCACGCTGGTGATGTCTGCTGCGGGTCAGTCAGGCTTCCTTGATAAGCCACAGGGCAAAGGTTTTGGTTTTGTCGGCAAGCCGGTCGAGGATGATGCCATTCTCGGCTCCGGCATCGGCTACGGTCTGCGCCAGGATGACGCGCAGCTGAAGCAGTCGCTGGATGTGGCGATCGCCAAAGTGCAGGGTGATGGCACCCTTAAAAAGCTGGCTGAAAAATATTTCCCAGGCATTGATGTCAGCGCGAAGCCATAAAGACAATCGGGCGCGTTCTGCGCCCGATTTCCCCGTTTAATCCGCCGCGAGATAACAGAGTTTTTCCGCCACCTGATAGGACTTCACAAACGACGGTAGCGGCAGAAATTCAAAGCGCGAATGGAAGTTGTGCGCGCCGGTAAAGAAGTTCGGCGTCAGCAGGCCTTTGGCTGACAGCGCGGCGCCGTCCGTGCCCCCCCGCATCGGAATCACCTTTGGCTCAATCTCCAGCGCCGCAAAGGCACTGAAGATCAGGTCAATCGCCCGACGATCCTCGCCCAGTGCATTGCTGATGTTGCTGTAGATATCGCGGATAATGATGCTCACCTCGCCGGTCGGATAGCGTGCCGCAAGCTCTTCTGCCGCCTGTTGTAACTGCTGCTTGCGTGCGGCGAAGCTGGCCAGATCAAAATCACGGATTGAGGCCTTGAGCGTCGCCTTGCTGGCGTTGGCCTGAATCTCGTTAAACCAGATATAACCTTCACGGCCTTCGGTGTGCTCCGGGGTCTGCTGCCGATCAAACAGGCTGATGTAGTCATGGGCCATCAGCAGCGGATTGACCAGCACCCCTTTGCCCGACATTGGATGTGCCGGTACCCCGGTAAACTGAATTTCTGCAGCGGCGGCATTGAAGTTTTCAAACACTACTTCGCCCAGTTCGCAGCAGTCGATGGTCCAGGCAAAATCGACCTTAAAGCGCGTTTCCAGGTCCAGCGCTTTCGCTCCGCGCAGGCCAATCTCTTCGTCCGGCACAAATGCCACCACGATGTCGCCGTGGTCGCCAGTGAGATTCGCCATTAGCGTCATCACCACGGTGACCGCCGCTTTGTTGTCGGCACCCAGCACGCTGGTGCCGTCGCTAAAGATCACCTGCTGACCGACATAGGGTGCAATCTCCGGATGTTCATCGCGGCGCAGCCAGATAGCCTGCTGCGCATTCAGACAGAGGTCTTCGCCCCGCCAGGTCAGGATCTGCGGGTGAATATCGGGCGACAAACCAACATCAACGGTATCGATGTGCGTGATAAACCCGATGCGCGGCGCGTCAGGACGGTTGCCGCGTTTCACCGCCGTCACCGTGGCATGTTCATCAATCACTACCTCCTCCAGCCCCAGAGCGCGTAGTTCGTCCGCCAGCAGGGCGGCCATAGCATGCTGACTCGGCGTGCTGGGAAGCGTGGTGGATTTGGCATCGCTCTGACTGCTGACAGCGAGGTAACGGAAAAAACGTTCGGTGAGTTGCGACTCAAGTTTGTCTGTCATCACTATTCCTTATTAGTCAGCCACCGGCGGGGTTCGCTATGGTGCCGATTCGTGCTATCAATGAAGCATCTGAATGATTCATTTAGATATTGTGATCACCGGAAGTCAATACCAAGCGAGGACGATAATGAAAATCAAGATAGCCACCTTAGCGCTTGTTACGGCTGGGATAGCGCTGGCCGGCAGCGTTAACGCCAAAACCCTGGTCTACTGTTCGGAAGGATCACCGGAGAACTTTAACCCGCAGCTTTATACCTCCGGGACCAGCGTTGACGCCAGTGCGGTGCCGGTGTTTAACCGGCTGGTGGACTTTACGCCCGGCACCACTAACCTGGTGCCCAGCCTCGCGGAAAGCTGGGAGATCAGCCCGGATGGCGCGGTTTACACTTTCCATCTGCGGCAAAATGTGAAATTTCAGAGCAACAAAGCGTTCAAACCCAGCCGCGACTTCAATGCCGATGATGTAATTTTCTCATTTATGCGCCAGATGGACCCCAAAAATCCCTATCACCACGTTTCTGGCGGCACCTATTCCAACTTTGAAAGCCTTGAGCTTTCCACGCTGATTAAAAGCATTGATCGGGTGGATGACCATACCGTGCGCTTTACGCTCGGCCATCCTGAAGCACCGTTCCTTGCCGATCTTGCGTGGTATTTTGCCTCAATCCATTCGGCTGAATATGCTGACGCCATGCTGAAAGCGGGAACGCCGGAGAAGGTCGATATGAACCCGATTGGCACCGGCCCGTTTGAGCTGGTGCAGTACCAGAAAGATTCCCGCATCCTCTATAAAGCGTTCCCGCACTACTGGCAGGGCAAAGCGAAGCTCGATCGCCTGGTATTCAGCATCACGCCAGATGCCTCCGTGCGCTATGCCAAACTGGAGAAGAACGAGTGTCAGGTGATGCCATTCCCCAATCCCGCCGATCTGGAAAAGATGCGCGCCAACCCGGATATCACACTGGAACAGAAGGCGGGTCTGAACACCGGTTTCCTGGCGTTTAATACCACCAAAGCGCCCACCGACAACGTCAAAGTGCGACAGGCGCTGGCGATGGCAATCAACAAACCGGCGATCATCGAGGCGATTTTTAAAGGCACCGGCACGGTCGCAAAAAATATCCTGCCGCCTGGCGTCTGGAGTGCGGACAAAGATCTGAAAGATTACGACTACGACCCGGAGCAGGCCAAAGCGTTGCTGCAACAGGCGGGCGTGAAACCCGGCACCGAAATTGCGCTCTGGGCAATGCCGGTTCAGCGGCCTTACAACCCGAATGCGCGCCGCATGGCGGAGATGATTCAGTCGGACTGGGCCAAAGTCGGCATCAAAGCCAGTATCGTCAGCTATGAGTGGGGCGAATATCTGAAACGGGTACGCAGCGGTGAACATCAGGCGGCGCTGATGGGCTGGACGACTGCTACTGGCGATCCGGATAACTTCTTTGGCCCGCTCTACAGTTGTACGTCTGCACAGGGCGGTTCGAACGCCTCAAAATGGTGTTATCAGCCGTTCGAGAAGTTAATCACCGAAGCCCGCGCCGAGCCGGATCAGGGCAAACGCACTGCGCTCTATCTGCAGGCGCAGCAGATAATGCATGACCAGATGCCTGCAGTAATGATTGCGCACTCCACCCTCTTTGAGCCAGTACGAAAATCGGTCAGCGGTTATCAGGTCGATCCCTTTGGCAAGCACATCTTCTATCAGGTTGATATTAAGCAGTAAGCGGTTGCTGCGAGTCCCAAAGGCCCAGACTTCAGTGAGCCTGGATGATTGCTGCCCAGCTGAAAGGGGTTTGATTCTTGCCGCAACGGATAAGCTTAACGCAATGGGAATCCGGTCTGAAGAGGAACGCGTCCCGCGCCAGGGATAAAAACGCCGGAAGCGGGTTTAAACTGATGCTGCAGCACGATCGCCGCCCAGCTACTTTTAATCCCGCGGGTGAGCACTACGCGCAGCATCACTTTCAGCGATAGCTTGAACAATTGCCTGGCGCATTGAAAGCCCGTTTCTGTCAGGCAGGGAGAACTGAAATGAGCAATAAAACAACTGTTGGCATTGATGTCTCAACGTATGCTTCAGATGTTTGCATCGATACCAGGGAGCAACTGATACATCAGGAGAGTTCCGCTTCCGGCATCATTCAGTTGCTGAAGGAACTCCAAGAACTGACGCGCAGGCAGATTTCGGCACGGGTTGACGTGTGCACGTAGGACAGAGACAGCGGGTAACTTCGCGGTAAGAGGGCTATCTGGGACGGCAGGTCAGGTCTGCGCGCAATACGGCCTGCACCAGAAAGTTTATTACGATAGTTAATGCTATGTTCCGTGATCAAAAGGAGTGGGTATACAGGTAACCAGTTGATTCAGGACTCTGGATGAAACACATGGCAGGCCTCCGGATTAAATCTGAACGAGGTAATGGTCCACTTCGTGCCAGAAGCGGACGTTGAAACCTAATCATCAGCTAAGAAACTCAAGGTAACACTATTATCTGAACATTAACCCCATTCCGCTCTGAGTACATAGTAGTGTTAACAACCTGTTTTATATGAATTCGATGAACTTGATTATTATTTGTGTTAAATAAAAAATAATGTATAAAAATGGAATGAGAGCGATGAAAATTAATGAAATGCCGGCTTATTTTTTGCAACATGAACTGTTTTATCTGACAGCCCCAGAACTGAGCCGCTCAGAAGAAATGCAAAGTAAACTAAACGAATTTAGTTCGTTTCATCATGAGTTCTTACTGTGGTCTCCTGGCTTTCATTCCCTTGCTTCTGTTCAGAAGAACATACTGGATTCGGCTGATAACTTTCTGAATGACACAGATGAATATAAATTTTTTATTATTGACCGCAAATCAGATGACCTCTTAGGCTGTATAAGCCTGTTCATCAGGAACCGCACTATTCCTTACGTCGAGATCGGCTACTGGCTTGCCACAGATGCAATGGGCAAAGGCATAATGCCTGAAGCATGCAAGTTGGTTACAAAAATGGCCTCAGAATATTTTAACGCTAAAAGAATCGAAATTCGCACTGCTGGACGTAACGTGCGTAGTCAGTCTGTTGCATTAAAGTGTGGGTTCAGACTCGAAGCCAAATTAGCTTATGAGCGACTGGACAGTGCGGGAATGATTGATGATACCTTTATTTATAGATACAGCAGCTAATTGTACCTTGTCCAGACGTTACAGCTCATAGCGGAAATGCGCGCTCTGATGCATGCTGCTTTGTGCCAGAAGCGGACATCGCATGGTTTAAGATACGCCAATCAACGTTGAGCATTCACAGTTGAATGGTAAAGTTGTGGCTTGTTCACTTTCAAAAAGGCCATCGGTATGCGCAATCTGGTAAGAAAGAATTACGGTGCGTTAGGTGAAGTAAAGGCTCCTTACGTCCATTCTGTGAAGCATGGCGACACGCTCTATATTTCCGGCCTGACCGCGTTTGGCACGGCGGCACAACATGAAGGTATTGTTGAGCAGGCTGAAGAAATATTCAGCCAACTCAGGAAAATTGTCAGCCTGGAAGAGATTGATTTTTCAGCACTAATCAAAGTCACTATATTCATCACTTGTTTTGAGGAGCTGAACGCGCTACGCGAAGTACTTTACCGAAATTACGGTGATCACTTGCCAGCCAGCTCGCTCATAGAAGTCAGCCGCCTTTTCTCACCTGACCTCTCGATAGAAATCGAGGCCATATTCGGCCTTTGATTCATTGCTCATAGCCGGATAGCGACAACTGTTCGGCTCTAACGCCATTTTATCAAACCCTCTCTGACACCTAACATTCTCTTCTCGCGCATAACAGACATCTCCCGTATACAACAACTGCACTTCTATTGACCCGCCTTCTTAGTGGACTTCAAACACAACTGCTCACCTGTTGATCCATCTCCGTCAGCCGCAGCTGCAAAAACTGCAGGAACAGCGTCAGTGCCGCGTTGCGCTGGCGGCCCGATACCGTCTGAAGCTGCAGGGTGCGCTGACTCAGCTGATCTACCCCCATCGAGCGCAACACCAGATTTTGCGTAGCGCGTTCGAACAGAAGGGTAAATGCGCTGCAAATGGTCACTGCCTGCGGGGTATGCAGCAAAAAGTGGTAGAGCGTGGCGAAATAGTCGCAGGTCAGCACAGGCTCGACCATACAATTGTTCATCTGGCAGGAGAGGTCGAACAGCTGCCGCACGGTAGTGTGCTGACCCGGCAGCGCCAGCGGCCAGGGATGCAGATCGCCCAGAGTCACCTTACGTGACGCCAGCGGATGCGATTGATGCATTGCCAGTAAAACTGGCGCCGGCCATGAACCGAGCACTTCAACACTGCGCTCCGGTTGCAGACTGAACTGCAGCGCCACATCGCATTCGCCAGCCCGAACACACGCCGCCACGCCCTGTGAGTGCGTCACGTTAAGCGCAAACAGTACACCGGGATTGGCCCGGCGAAATTCCGCCAGCAGGCCGGGCAGCAGACTGAACGCCATTCCGTCGGTGCAGGCGATACGGATCAGGCTACGCCGCACCGCGTTAAGTCCCTTGATCTCTGCCAGCGCATACTCCATATCGAGCTGACTCTTGCGCACGTGATGCGCAAATATCTCACCCGCCTCGTTCAATACCATGCCACGCGCATGCCGCTCAAACAGTGGCACGCCAACCTGCGTCTCCAGTCGCTGAATCTGGCGACTGATTGCCGAGACGGCGACAAAAAGTTGTTCACTGGCGGCGCTCAGCGATCCGCACTCGACTACCGCCAGGAAATAACGGACTTCGCTGCTTAACATGGAGACTCCGGCAAAACGCATCATAAAAGGGCAGTCACGCCTTGCCTTAAAAGCAAAGGTCACTCGATAAATTGATAATTGTGGCAAAGAGAGAAGTTTGTCAAAGATAAAGCACGATAAAAATAACAGACAGGCCAAACATGACAGAGCAACAGGCAGTTGACCAGGCGATGCACTATTTCGATAGCGGTGAGTTTCAGCAGCTGCTCGCAAGACGAATTACCTGCGTGACCGAAAGCCAGCACGCCAGCAGGCAGGCGGAGCTGGACCACTATCTGCAGCGGGAGATTGGCCCGCAGTTGGTGGCAATGGGGTTTACGCTGCACCCCTTTGAGAATCCACAGCCCGGTAGCCCGCCGTTTCTGATCGCCATTCGCATTGAGGATCTTTCGAAACCGACGCTGCTCTGCTACGGCCATGGCGATGTGGTATTCGGTGACGATGAAAACTGGCGCGAAGGTTTGTCTCCGTGGCAACTGAAGGCAGAGGGCGATTGCCTGTATGGTCGCGGCAGCGCAGACAACAAAGGCCAGCACTGCATCAATCTCGCGGCACTGGAGCAGGTGTGGCAGGCACGGGGTGGATCGCTGGGTTTTAACTGCAAAATCCTGTTTGAAATGGGCGAAGAGATCAGTTCACCGGGGTTAGCGGAGATCTGTCAGCAGCAGCAGGCGCTGTTACAGGCCGATCTCTTTATCGCCTCAGATGGCCCACGCCTGAACGCGCTGCGGCCGACACTGTTCCTGGGTTCGCGTGGCGCGGCGAATTTTCGTCTGACCATCAGGGCGCGCGACAACGCTTATCACTCCGGCAACTGGGGCGGACTGCTGAGCAATCCTGGCACCCAGCTGGCTAGTGCGATCGCCTGCCTGGTAAATGCACAGGGCGTGTTGCAGGTCGCCGCGCTGAAACCGGACTCCCTGACTGGCACCGTGCGCGCCATCCTCAATGATATCGAGGTAGGGGGGATGCCGGGCGATCCGGTGCTGGCCGACGGCTGGGGCGAGCCTGGCCTGACGGCTGCAGAGCGTCTCTACGGCTGGAACACGCTGGAAGTGCTGGCTTTTGAAACCGGTAATCCGGCACGACCAATGAACGCCATTCCAGGCAGAGCCACGGCGGTATGCCAGCTGCGTTTTGTGGTCGGCACCGACTGGGAAAATCTGGTGCGGCATGTGGAACATCATCTGCATCAACACGGCTTCGATAACGTCAGCGTGGAGTTTCTGCGCGGTTCACCCGCGACGCGGCTCGATCCCCAGGATCCATTGGTCGCCTGGGCGCTGGCTACGCTGGCACGCAGCAGCGGTAAAAAACCAGCACTGTTGCCAAATCTCGGCGGGTCACTGCCTAACGAGGTGTTTGCCGACATCCTTGGCCTGCCGACACTGTGGGTGCCCCATTCCTATCCCGCCTGCGGCCAGCATGGTGTTAACGAACATATGCTCATCTCCCTTGCACGCGAAGGGCTGGCGATCATGACCCGGCTTTTCTGGCAATTGGGAGAAGAGGGTGAACAGCTGATGACGCGCCACCATCAGTGGCGGAGGGGTGAACAATGAGCAGCATCGTGCAAAGTCCCCCGCAGGTGAAACCAGGCCTGCACAAAACGCTGTTCGCCACCTGCATCGGTAACGCACTGGAGTGGTTCGACATTGCGGTCTATGGCTTTTTCGCCAGTTATATCGCGCACGTCTTCTTTCCGGTCAGCGATCCGTCGGTGTCGCTGCTGCTGACCTTTGGCAGCTTCGGCATCTCTTTCCTGATCCGGCCGCTGGGCGCCATTGTGCTGGGCAATTATGCCGATCGTCATGGGCGTAAAAAGGCACTGCTGCTGTCGATTAATCTGATGATGCTGGGCGGAGCGATCATAACTTTTATGCCGGGATACGCCACCATGGGACTGGCGGCACCGCTGCTGATTATCCTGGCGCGTCTGATTCAGGGTTTCTCGGCCGGGGGCGAGTTTGGCAGTTCGACCGCCTTTCTGGTGGAGCACTTTCCCGAGCGCAAAGCCTTTATTGCCAGCTGGCAGTTCGCGACCCAGGGCGCCAGTACCCTGATGGCTTCGGCATTCGGGCTGGGTCTGACCCACTGGCTGAGCGAAAGTGACATTCAGGCGTGGGGCTGGCGTATCCCGTTTGCCTTTGGCCTGCTTATCGGGCCACTGGGGATCTACATTCGCCGTCATGTGCAGGAACCCGCCAGCTTTGCTTCGCAGGAGAAGGAAGCCGCACCGCTAAAAACGCTGTTCGGACGACAGAAAGCCCTGATCACTCTGGCAGTGGGAGTGATGGTGATCTCGACCGCAGTAAACTACATGCTCAACTACATACCCACCTACGCCACCAAAACGCTGCACCTGCCGGGATCGGTCGCCTTCACCGCCACGCTGATAGCGGGGATAATTCTGACAGTGGTGACGCCCATCATGGGATTGTGGGCGGAGCGAATCGGCCGGTTGCCGCTGATGTGGGGATCGCTGTTGCTATTGATGGCGACTATCTATCCCGCTTTCAAAGGGATGGTCGATCACACCACACCCACCACGCTGATCCTGCTGGTGGCCTGGATGGCGTTGCTGAAGTCAGTCTATTTCTCCACGGTGCCGTCGGTGATGGCCGATCTTTTCCCGGCGACCACGCGTGCCAGCGGCATGGCGATCAGTTACAACGTGGCCGTGACGGTATTTGGCGGATTTGCACCGCTGATTTGCAGCATGCTGATTGCCGCCACAGGCAGCAGTCTGGCACCAGGCTACTACCTGATGGCAGTGGCGGTGCTGAGTGGCCTGGCGCTGCTGTGCTGCAGTAAGCGGGTGGCATAACATACTGGACTGGAGCGTTAGCCCTTTCAGACTACTGAGATATTTAAATCAGGATCCTGAAACAACGAACAAGCTCATCGCGCACAAAACGGGGTGAGAGGCGGATAGTGTCCCGCACCATGGGCAAAAACGGCGCGAGCGTTTTAAACAACGCAAAGCGTTGGCCCGGTTACGGGCGCACCTCCGGATGAGGTGCGTAATCGCGCGGGCCGAGCATTTCAGAGATGACGGTTTTTGCGTCTTTCCGATCTGACCCCGTTCCCTGCGCAGGTTCCGATCTCACCGCGAAACGAAACAGAACGCGTCATGAATCACAGCGGGCCGGTAAACCGACCCGTATTTTCAACTGAACTGCAGGTAGGCGACATGTGTCTGCAGATACTCTTCCAGACCATGTTTACCATCAGCACCCCCAACCCCCGATTTACGCCACCCGGCATGAAAGCCCTGCATCGCCTCGAAGTTTTCACGGTTAACATAGGTCTCGCCGAACTTCAGCTTACGCAGCGCGGTCATGGTGGTGTTGAGGTTCCGGGTATAAATTGAGGAGGTCAGCCCATACTCGCAGTCGTTGGCCAGGGTAATCGCTTCATCCAGTGTTTTAAATGTCATCACCGGCAGCACTGGACCAAAAATCTCCTCCTGCATGATGGCCATCTCCTGACGCACATCCGTTAGCAGCGTGGGTTCAAAGAAGAAGCCTTTCTGTCCGGCGCGCTTACCGCCCAGCAACACTTTTGCCCCTGCAGCGACGGCATCTGCCACTTTCTGCTCGACCCGATCCCGTGCGGCGGCATTAATCAGCGGCCCCATATCAATATCGCTTTGTTCGGCCGGATCGCCAAAGGTCACCTGCTGAAAGGCGGCGGTCAGCGCATGGATAAAACGCGCGTAAATACCCTCCTGCACATAGACCCGTTCCACGCAGTTACAGACCTGACCACTGTTGATCATCCGTGAACCGATAATTGCTCGCACCGTCAGTTCGAGATCGGCATCATCCATCACAATGGCGGGGGCTTTGCCGCCCAGTTCCAGCGACACTTTGGTGACATTTCCAGCGGCGGCCTGCATGGTGGCGATACCTGCGCCGACGCTGCCGGTCAGGCTTACCATCCCGACTTTTGGGTTGGCCGCCAGCTCCTGTCCCACTTCAGGCCCCAGGCCATAGACAATGTTGATGACGCCAGCAGGCAGACCCAGCTGTTGAAGGATGTCGGCAAAAATTGCTGCATTGTTTGGCGTCAGCTCACTGGGTTTGATCACGATGGTGTTACCGGTGATCAGGGCAGGTGCCGCTTTGCGGGCAATCAGGAAGAAGGGGAAATTCCACGGCAAAATTCCGGTGGTGACGCCAATCGCCTTTTTAAACAAGAAGATATTTTCGTTGGGGCGGTCACTGTTGATGATCTCACCTTCATAACGCCGCGCCCACTCGGCCATGTAATCGAGGTAGTCGGCGGTGAACAGCACTTCGGTCTTAGCCAGCTTCTGGGTTTTTCCGCCCTCTGCCACAATGGTTGTCGTCAGATCCGGTTCGCGTTGGCGAATGGCACTGGCGATTTTGTGTAGCCAGACGCCACGCTCGACCGCAGGCAGCGCTTCCCATTCCGGCTGAGCCGCTTCTGCGGCGCTGATGGCAACGCTGGCATCCTGACGACTGCCTTGGGGAATACGTGACAGCAATGCCTCAGTGGCCGGATTGATCACTTCAATCCACTTGTCACCCCGATGGGCGACAAACTCCCCATTAATATAATGTTGATGATGTGTTGTCATTCACTTAACTCTCCGCTATCGATACGTTGCAGTAATGTGATGGAAGGGTGAAACAGATCGCGCAGGGCTACCTTTCGCTGATTGCCAGCCCGCGAGTCCTGCTGGCAGCCAATCACAAATATCGGTGAGCTTTGCGGCAAAAACGTCAATCTGTTGTAAATTTAAAGAAGTGAGGTTGAGAAAAAGGGGGTAAATCATGGCAAACGGATGGGCGTCAGAAGGCGCAGTACAGGAACAGATTGATAGCACCGTTAACGACGGAATTGAGCGGGTAAGACAATCGATTGGACAGGGCGAAAGCGCCACCGAATGTGAACTCTGTGGCGAACCGATTCCGGAAGCGCGTCGTCAGGCGCTAAAAGGAGTGCATTACTGCGTGGCGTGTCAGGAAAAAATCGATAAACAGCAGCAGACCAGCAGCTTATATAATCGTCGGGGCAGTAAAGACAGTCAGCTGCGCTGACCCTCAGGAGCCTGGCATCGCCAGGCCGCTGCCAATAAACCATGCCAGAAAGCCCACGCCCGCCACGATGATGGCGATCGGAAACAGAATTCCAATTCTCATATTCTACCTGCTGCAAACAGCGATTCGGGCCGCGATCTTATCATGAGATTTGGAGGACTGCGCGGTGGGTTTTCAGCAGGGTAAAAAGCTGAAACTGCGTTGCATCATTCTCCTCGCGCAACACCTCGCCTTTCTTATAGAGAATATGATGCACATGGCCGAGCTGACGCCAGACCACAATCGCTGAGGCGATCAGGGCGCAATGCTGCTCCGCCTGCACACACTCAATGGTGGCATAGTGCGTTTCATCCAGGCCATTCACAAACACTTTTATCGCATCTGCGGGTAAGATCGCCCGGATATCATCCAGCATCACCCGGCTGACTGACCGCGAAAGAAACAGCGTTAACCACTTCGTTGTCATTCTAATCCCTGATCCGTTCAATTTTCCCCAGTTTATACGGCCTTGCCCTCAGTAATAAAAGGCTTCTTTGCAGATTTGCCACCCTATCCGCGTTAATGACTGTCAGCTCAAAATTCTGCTGCGCCACACAGCAGAACGGTAAAAAACACCCAATAATAAGATACTTAACTTGTTTATTGTCCAGTTTATGACAACGGCGAAAGTGTGATCCCTGACGGGAATAACGGGTAAATATTGCCACTCCACTGCGGCTTCCGGCATTTATCCGAAGGCCGAGGATTTCCTGCAAAACGTAGACTGCCTGCTGAGCGGAAACAGACAGGTTTCCGACAGGCCTCAACCTAACCGGGGAATAACAATGAACAGTGCCATTATTGCGGGTATCTTCTGGCATTTTGTCGGCGCTGCCAGCGCCGCATGTTTCTACGCGCCTTTTAAACAGGTCAAAAGATGGTCATGGGAAACCATGTGGTCAATTGGTGGCCTGATGTCGTGGCTGATCCTGCCGTGGGCGGTAAGTGCCATTTTACTGCCAGACTTTACGGCCTATTACAGCAGCTTCACGCTGTCGCAGCTGACACCGGTCTTTCTGTTTGGCGCGATGTGGGGCATAGGCAATATCAACTACGGCCTGACCATGCGTTATCTTGGCATGTCGATGGGAATCGGTATCGCGATTGGTATTACCCTGGTGGTTGGCACGCTGATGACGCCGCTTTTGCAGGGGCGCTTTAGTGAGCTGTTCGCCTCGGCGGGTGGCCGGTTAACTCTGCTGGGCGTGCTGGTGGCGCTGATTGGCGTTGGGATTGTCTCCCGTGCCGGGCTGTTAAAAGAGCGGGCGCTGGGGATTAACGCAGAAGAGTTCAATCTCAGGAAAGGACTGGTGCTGGCGGTGATGTGCGGCATCTTCTCGGCCGGTATGTCCTTCGCTATGGATGCGGCTAAACCGATGCATCAGGCCGCAGCCGATCTCGGAATCGATCCACTCTATGTGGCTTTGCCCAGCTACGTCATTATTATGGGCGGCGGGGCGCTGGTCAATCTGGCTTTCTGTTTCTATCGGCTGGCCACCCGACCAGAGCTGTCGTTGCGTAAAGACTTCTCCGTCGCGAAGCCGTTGCTGATTGCCAATACTGCCTTTGCGGTGCTCGGCGGCACGATGTGGTATCTCCAGTTCTTTTTCTATGCCTGGGGACATGCCAGAATCCCGGTGCAGTATGATTATGTCAGCTGGATGCTGCACATGAGTCTTTACGTCTTATGTGGTGGTCTGGTGGGTCTGCTGATGAAAGAATGGAAGTCAGCAGGGCGTCGCCCGGTCAGCGTGTTATCGATCGGCTGTGTGGTGATTATTATTGCCGCCAATATTGTGGGTCTTGGCATGGCGGCTTGATCTCGCCTACCACACATCATCTCTAAGTTTAACGGGCCTGCTATGCAGGCCCGTTTTATCAGGACTCAGCACTTTTCAACGCCTGTCGTGGAGAGATAAATCGCTGGCGCCAGGCGCTGGGCGTTAAACCGGTGTCACGGGTGAAGACTACCGAAAAATAGTTGCTGTCATCAAAGCCGCAGCGGGCAGCGACCTCACTAATCAGACAATCCTGGGTGCGCAGCAGATATTTTGCCTGACAGAGCTGTAGCTGTCGCAGGTAATGACTGATAGTCATCCCGGTCTGCTGACGGAAAAGCTGCCGCAGCGCCCGTTCGCTGAGCTGGTTATGCTGACAAAACGCTGCAAGATCAAAGGGGCGGGCAATCGCCCCCTGCAATGCCGACATCAGCAGATCGAGCTGTTCGCCCTCCGGCAACGCCCATGGGCGATCGGCAGCGTAGCCGTGGCGGCGCAGAATCAGCGCCAGTTGTAAAAACAGCGCCTCTGAGAGCTGAACTGACAGCGGATCGCTTTTGCGGCTTTCACGCTCCAGCTGGCTGATCACGCCCCGGGCCAGTGCCATCCCTCGCGTGGTCAGCCGCCAGTAGCCGGGGGCATCCAGGCCCTGTTGCGGCAGCAGCTGATTCCAGTCAAGGGCAAGACCAAAGCGGTCACGACAATAAAGGATGTTATCCAGCACCAGATCGTTGACGCTGTCGTAGCTATGGCAGTCACTGTCGCGGATATAAAAAACGTCGCCGCAGGTGACAAGCCAGGGGCGATCATTGAGGACGTGCAGGCCGTTACCGCGCCAGACAATCACGATTTCACTGAACTCGTGTCGGTGCGGCGGGAAAGAGGGTTGAGGCATCCTTTCGGCAACCGCCACGGGGAGATTAGTGGCGGGAAAATAGTCATCCCGACTGAGTATCAACGTCATGATTGACTCCTTTACATCATCTGCTGGCGCTCCGCACGTGGTGCGCAGCCAAATTCGCGCCTGAACAGGGTAGAGAAATGATTGCTGTCACCAAATCCACACTGGAAAGCGATATCAGTAATTCGCATATCACTGTGACGCAGCAGATGACGGGCCTGCAACAGCCGCAAACGGTTCAGATAGCGCTGCGGCGTGCTGCCAGTTTGCTGCTTCATTTGCCGATGCAGGGTACGCAGCGACAGGGAGAAGCGATCAGCCAGCTCATCCCAGACAATCTCATCACTGTAATGTTCCCCCAGCCAGTCGAGCAGGCGATGCAGCCGCGCCTCCTGATCCTGACTCTGTCCGTCAATGCACGCTTCACGCAACAGCACCAGTAATTGTAAGAACAGCTGTTCCTGATGCGCCTGCTTCTCCAGCGACCAGGCATCATCATGCTGCATCTGCGATGCCACACTCAGCGCCTGAGCCATCACTTTGTGATTGATGCGCCAGTGGGAGGTATATTGCCCATCCTGACCACAGGGCAGTAAAGCCTGTAGCCCGGAGAGAAAGCGAAATGCGCCGGGGCTGCGATAGAGCACATTAGTCAGGCAGAGGTTGTCGGTCTGCTCATAGAGATGACGGTCATGATCGCGCACAAAGCAGACGCAACCGGCGCACAGCGTTTGGGGCTGGCCATTGAACACATGAATGCCGGAACCTTGCTCAACCAGCACAATCTCATGAAAATCATGATGATGTTCAGGAAAGGCTGCCTGCGGTATGCGGGGTTCAATGGCTATCGTGTAATCGCCTTCAGGAAAGAAATCCGCACTGTACAATATGGTCATCGTCATCTCTCGCTGCTTAACAAAACCGTAACGCAGTCTAATCAGCACGCCCTAACCTTACCTTGAATTTTCAGCCTGACTCAGCAGGAATCATGCTGATTTTTCAAGAAATCCCCAGCAGTTAACAGATTTGCGGCAGGGGTCACATCCTCCTCCCTGTCGCCTCTGTGATCTCTCTCACGAAGTTCTTTGCAAGTCTGCCAGGACTCATCCGCCGCTGGCACTCCGGGAAAGGTCTTTAATCGGCAGGATTTTTACTCTGTGACCACTCAATCACAGGGAAATATCGCCATGACCAGGAGAAATATTGTTGCTATCGATCTCGGCGCATCCAGCGGACGGGTCATGCTTGCCCGCTGGGATGCCGCGCAGCGTCAGCTCGCGCTGCGTGAGGTCCGGCGCTTTGAAAACAAGCGCCAGCGTCGTGGCGGTTATGACTGTTGGGATCTTGCGACGCTGGAGCGGGAAATACGCAGCGGGCTGGCTCAGCTAGATGAAGAGGGGATCGTGCCTGACAGTATCGGTATCGACACCTGGGGCGTTGATATGGTGCTGCTGGATGCTCAGGGCAAGCAGGTAGGTGAGGCGGTCAGCTACCGCGATGCGCGCACCCACGGCCTGATGGAACAGGCGCAGCATGAACTGAGCCGCAGTGCTATCTACGCCCGAACCGGTATTCAGTTTCTTCCGTTCAATACGCTCTATCAACTGCGTGCCCTGCAGCAGCAGCCTGACTGGCAGGCCCGTGTGGCGCATGCGCTGATGATTCCCGACTACCTGCATTACCGCCTGACTGGCAACCTCAATTGGGAATACACCAACGCAACCACCACACAAATGCTCAATATTCACAGCGGCGAGTGGGATCGTGATTTGCTTACCTGGGCGGGCGCTAATGTGCAGTGGTTTGGTCAGCCGAAGCCGCCAGGCAATACCGTCGGCCACTGGGTTAATGGCGCGGGCATCCCGGTTCCAGTGATCGCCGTCGCCACCCACGACACCGCCAGCGCGGTTCTGGCGACGCCATTGATGCAGAGCGATGCCGCCTATCTCAGCTCCGGAACCTGGTCGCTGATGGGCTTTGAAAGTCTGAAGCCCTATGCCTGCGACGCCGCGCTGCGCGCCAACATCACCAATGAGGGCGGCGCAGAAGGCTACCGCGTATTAAAAAACATCATGGGCTTATGGCTGCTGCAGCGCATTTGCGGCGAACTGCAGATAGACGATCTCAGCGCATTGATTGATCAGACGGCCCGCCAGCCGCCTGTGTTTCACCTGATCAGCCCCAATGATGCGCGCTTCATCAATCCCGACAGTATGGTGAACGAGATTCAGAACGCCTGCGCAGAGCAGGGAATGCCGGTGCCACAATCTGCTGCCGCGCTGGCTCGCTGCATATTTGACAGCCTGGCACTGCTCTACCGTGAAGTGATCCATGAGCTGGCAGAACTGCGAGGCAAGCCATTCAGCCAGTTGCACGTGGTGGGGGGAGGCAGTCAGAACCGTTTTCTTAACCAACTCTGTGCCGATGCCTGCCAGATACCGGTGCTGGCCGGTCCGGTTGAAGCCTCTACGCTGGGTAACGTCGGTTGTCAGCTTATTGCGCTCGGCGAACTGACCGATGTGGCTGATTTCCGCTGCTGCGTCATCAACAACTTCCCTCTGGAAAAATTCGAACCGCAAACTCACCGCGTCTTCAGTGTCAGTCAGGCACGCTTCGCGATGCTGAGTCAACCCGCTAAGGAACCCGCTTATGACTAAGCAGATTGAACAGGCTTTTGAACTGGCTAAACAACGTTACGCTGACAATGGGGTTGATGTTGAACAGGCCATCCGCCAGCTGGATAGTATCCCGGTCTCGATGCACTGCTGGCAGGGGGATGATGTCCGGGGATTTGAGAACCCGCAGGGCGCATTGACTGGCGGCATTCAGGCGACCGGGAACTATCCGGGGCGGGCACGGAATGCCCGTGAATTACGCAGTGATATCGATAAGGCGATGTCTCTGATCCCCGGCGCAAAACGTCTGAACCTGCACGCAATCTATCTGGAAAGCGACCAGCCGGTGGAGCGGGATGCCATTGAACCTGCTCATTTTGCCAACTGGGTGGCATGGGCCAAAGAACATAATGTAGGACTGGATTTTAATCCTAGCTGCTTCTCGCATCCAATGAGCGCCGACGGTTTTACACTGGCGCACAGTGATAAAACCGTACGACAGTTCTGGATCGATCACTGCAAAGCGAGTCGCCGCATCTCCGCCTCGTTTGGTGAGCAGCTTGGTACGCCGTCAGTGATGAACATCTGGGTGCCGGACGGCATGAAAGATATTACCGTTGATCGGCTGGCTCCGCGTCAGCGTCTGCTGAGCGCGCTGGATGAGATCATTTCAGAAAAGCTCAACCCGCAGCATCATATTGATGCGGTAGAGAGCAAGCTGTTTGGTATCGGTGCAGAGAGTTACACCGTTGGCTCTAATGAGTTTTATCTCGGGTATGCTGCCAGCCGCCAGACGGCACTGACCCTGGATGCAGGCCATTTCCATCCCACCGAAGTGATCTCCGACAAAATTTCTGCCGCAATGCTCTACGTGCCGCGCCTGCTGCTGCACGTCAGCCGTCCGGTACGCTGGGACAGCGACCACGTGGTGCTGCTGGATGATGAAACCCAGGCGATCGCCAGTGAGATCGTTCGCCATCAGTTGTTCGATAAAGTGCATATCGGGCTCGACTTCTTCGACGCTTCTATCAACCGGGTTGCCGCCTGGGTTATCGGCACCCGGAACACTAAAAAAGCGCTGCTGCGTGCCTTGCTGGAGCCAACCGACCGTTTGCGGCAAGTCGAGAACGACGGTGATTACACCGCGCGGCTTACTCTGCTTGAAGAGCAAAAATCACTGCCGTGGCAAGCGGTATGGGAAGCCTGGTGCCTGCGTCATGACGTCCCGGCTGACGCAAGCTGGTTAGGCGATGTCCGTCATTATGAAAAACAGATTTTGAGCCAACGTTAAGGATTTGATTATGCAAAACATTCTTTCTTCCGGGTTTGTTAAGGGAATGGTCAAAGCGACCAGCGACATGTGGCTGAAAGGCTGGGACGAACGTAACGGCGGAAATGTCAGCCTGCGTCTGCTGGAGGAGGAGGTAAAACCCTTTATTGCCGATTTCTACAGGGAGCCGCGCTGTATTGAGCTGACCCAATCTGCTCCGGCACTGGCGAACGACTGGTTTCTGGTGACCGGGTCAGGGAAATTCATGCGTAACGTCCAGCTTGATCCGGCGGACTGTCTGGCACTGCTTCAGGTCGATGACAAAGGTCTTTCTTATAAAATTCACTGGGGACTGTCGAATGGCGGTTTGCCCACCTCTGAGCTGGCATCACACTTTCAGTCTCACGCGGTGCGTAAAGCGGTCAGTAAGGGTGCAGACCGGGTGATCATGCACTGTCACGCCACCAACTTTATGGCCTTAAGCTATGTGGTTGAGATGGATTCCGCCCGCTTTACTCGCCTGCTGTGGGAAGGCAGCACTGAATGTCTGGTGGTGTTCCCGGAGGGTGTGGGTGTGTTGCCCTGGATGGTACCCGGCACTGATGAAATAGGCACCGCGACAGCCAGACAGATGCAGTCACACACCCTGGTAATGTGGCCATTCCACGGCGTCTTCGGTACGGGGCCGACGCTTGATGAGACTTTTGGTCTGATAGACACGGCAGAGAAATCGTCAGAAGTGATTGTCAAAGTGCTGTCAATGGGGGGTATTCGCCAGAGTATCACCACAGAACAGCTGGTCGCACTGGGTAAGCGCTTCGGCGTCAGGCCATGGCAGCCCGCTCTGGATGCAGGTCCCGCGTATGTTGCGTAAAGCCTTTGTGATGCAGGTCAATCCTTATTGCCATGCGGAGTATGAGCGTCGCCACTCACCGATCTGGCCTGAACTGGCAGAAACCCTGAAAGCGCACGGCGCGCACAACTATGCTATCTGGCTGGACACCGAGCGGCATCTGCTGTTCGCCAGCGTTGAGATTGAATCTGAAGAGCGCTGGAACGCAGTAGCGGAAACGGAAGTGTGTCAGCGCTGGTGGGCCTTAATGAAAGATCTGATGCCGTCGAATGCGGATAACAGTCCCATCAGTCAGCCGTTAAAACCGGTGTTCTTTTTGAGTTAGGGTAAACAGGGCGGCAGTGCCGCCCTGATGTTTTTAACATTTGACCTGACACAAGCCGGTCAGGGTCGGCCACATCCCCATCAGCGTATCAATAATGCTGTCCAGATCGTCACGCTCAACGCCTTCGCGCGCGCGCACTGACATGCCCTGCAGCATACAGCCGAGATAACGAGACAGCGCGGCAATGTTCACTGACGCACTCAGTTCACCACGAAGCTGACGCGCCAGCAGAAAATCCCTCAACACATGCTCCTGCGACTGATGCTGCTGTTGCAGCATGGTGGCAATTTCTGATGATGCCGCCGACAGGGCGGTTGAGGTGCAGATAAAGAAACAGCCGCCGGGAGAGTCGCGTTCGGTAAAGCAGGCTGCGGTCGCGCGGAAATAGCCTTCAATAGACTGATCCACCGGTAACTGGTCATCGCTCAATGCCGCTTCACGCCATGCGCTGAACGTCTCCACATAGCGCTCCATCGCCGCGCGAAACAACCCCTCTTTGTTAACAAACTCTGCGTAAAGAGTTGGCGCTTTTGCACCCGTTGCGGCCACCAGATCCGCCAGAGAAGTGCCCTCGTAGCCGTGTGTCCAGAACAGGTTCAGTGCCTTATCTAACGCGGCTTCGCGGTCGAACATTTTAGGTCGGCCGCGGCATTTCTTTACATCGCACTTCTGAACCTGACTCATACATCCTCACTGACAGTAAAACATTCCATTAAATTACCGATCATTATAATAATGTGCAAGATTCGCTATGGATATCCCCGTATGGGGTTGCCATTTTGTGCGCCAGCGCATTGTTACAGCCCTTAGGGTTAAGTCAGATAAAGGGATGAAGTCGATAATCACGCCACTTCGAGAATAAGATATCGATCATTAAATAAATATTGGCGACGCGTCACATCAGGGTCTATATTTTTTTAGTGATCGATAATCAAATAGCAAAAACCTATTCCAGACCCACCGATTTTCATTACGGAATATAGAGAGAATCTTATGAAAAACATCAAAATCACCCTGGCCGCAGTGGCACTGACTACCCTGGCGTTTGGTGTATCTGCGGCTGACCTGGTGACCAGCGAGCCGGTCGATCAGCAACCCGTTGGCACCCTCTCTGTACTGGGCGGCACCAATCTGACTTCCGTTGAAGCACGCTTAAGTGCCAAAGCCGATGAAGCTGGGGCGAAATCGTTTCGAATCACCTCAACCAGCGGGCAAAACAAACTGCATGGCACGGCTGTCATTTATCAGTAATGGCTATTTTTCAGCAGAAACATGAGAAGGGGTTCGTTATGAAAAGTATTAATCTGATGGCGGCGGCGGCTGTGCTAAGCGGCCTCTCATTCGCCAGCGCAGCAGCCCAGCAGGTCAGCAGCACACCGCTGGATCAGCAAAAAATCGGCGTCATCAACGCAACGGGCAGTACGAGTCTGATTTCGCTGGAGCAGCAACTGTCGGAAAAGGCCAGCGATATAGGGGCAAAGTCTTTCCGCATCACTTCGACCTCTGGCAGCAACAACCTGCATGGCACGACCATTCTCTATAAATAACCCTAAAAAGGCTCCAGATAGACCCGCTCATCTGAAGCTTTTTTTTATTCATTACTGCCTAACTTTTCTATCCATTACTGCGTAACTGGGGATAACGACGGAAGATATAAACACACCAGAGCAACGCGACCAGACCAATCATCCCGCCGACATTCCCGACTTCCGCCATGCTCAGATGCAGACTGACCTGATTACCCAGCAGCGCACCCGCGCCGATACCGATATTATAAATTCCCGACATCAGAGACATCGCCACATCAGTGGCATCGGGTGCCAGTGACAGCACCCGCACCTGCATACCCAGCCCGATCATCATCATTGCCATTCCCCAGACAACGCACAGCGTTGAAATAGCTGCAGGGCGAACGGCAGCAAAAATGAGGAGTCCCATACAAAGCGTAACCAGCGCAATGGCGGCAATCAGCAGCCCCGAGGGGAATCTATTGCCAAGGGTACTGAACAATACGCTGCCCACAATGCCCGCGGTGCCAAACAGCAAAAGTAGCAGAGTCGTGAAATTGCCACTGGAATGCGCCACGCTCTGCATAAAAGGCTCGATATAGCTGTAGGCGGTGTAATGTGCCGTAACTACCAGCGTTACCAATAGATACATGCTGACCAGCGCTGGACGGCGAAACAGCATCGGCACACTGCTCAGTGAGCCTGTATGTTCACTCGGCAGACGTGGCAGGATCCGCACCAGCATAATCATCAGCACCAGTGCCGAAAGGCCAATCGCGCCGAAGGTAGTGCGCCAGCCAAGATACTGACCGACCACACGGCCAATCGGCACGCCCAGTACCATCGCCAGCGCGGTACCTGTCGCCAGCATGCTCAGCGCCTGTGTTTTCTTGCCAGCCGGAGCAACACGAATAGCCAGCGAGGCGGTGATCGACCAGAACACCGCGTGAGACAGGGCGATGCCAACGCGTGACACCATCAGAGACTGGAAATCCCAGGCGACAGTTGAAAGTCCGTGGCTGACGATAAAGATCAGGAACAGCACACCCAGCAGCAGTCGTCGCTCAATATTGCGGGTCAGCAACATCAGCGGCAGTGAGAGCAGCGCGACCACCCAGGCGTAGATGGTCAGCATGATCCCGACATCAGCCGTCTGCATTGAAAAGTCAGCAGCGATATCGGATAACAAGCCAACCGGCACAAATTCGGTGGTATTAAAGACAAAGGCGGCGATGGCCAGCAATACTACGCGTAGCCAGGCAGTTTTACGTGAAACAGTCGTTGGTTGCATGAGGAGTCAAGTCAGTCAGGACAGCGAATTCGGATGTGGCAGAAACATCCAGCGAAAGTGACTTGCGTCACAAATTACTGACCATTGTAGTGAATAAAGCGAGAAGAGAAACCTTATAAACACCTTTTAATGCTGAATTTTTTTTATCGCCCTGTCACAGGGCGATAGCCAGAGGTTATTAACCGCGACGTCGTGCGGGCATCATTCGCAACAGAGTATTGTCTTTTAGCAGATAGTGATGGAACAGGGCAGCAGCAGCATGCAGTCCGATCAGCCAGTAACCCAGTGGTGCCAGGGTTTCATGCCAGCCAATCAGCCTGTCCGCCAGATCAAAGTTGGGTTCAGACGCGACCGGCATGCTGATGCCAAACAACCACCATTCCCGACCTTTAAGGTAGCGCGATGTCAGACCGAGGATCGGCAGGATGATAAACAGGGCATAGAGCAGGGTATGAGTCAGATGCGCCAGACCGGTTTGCCAGCGCGGCGCAGCAGGGATAATCGGCGGTGTGCGATGCCGTGTGCGTAAAAACAGGCGGGCGAGCATCAAAACCAGAATGGTCGAGCCGGCGCTGAAGTGGGTAATAATCATGGCATAACCTTGCCAGGATCCGCGCTGCGCAAAGCCGCGCAGTTCAATGGTGGCGTAGGCCGTCGCCACCATTAAAAGGGTAAGCCAGTGGAGGGTTATCTGTGAGCGCGCAAACTTTTCCCGCATCATGTATTCCATCAAGAAGAATCAGGAAGGTCAACATAACGCAAAACAGCGTAAATACTTAACAAATTAGCGCAGCGGGAAAAGTTTTCATCCATCGCCGTACCGACCGGATTAACGCGAGGCGGGGGTATGCTTCAGGGCCACGCTAAGCTGATAGGGTTGCTGATCGGCTTTATTAAGTGGACAGCAGTTCTCACAGCCGATTGCACCTGTATAATATTTTTTTGCCTGCAGAATGGCGGCATTTACGTGGTAAAAACTGCCCAAAAAGAGCCTGTTATCCATGTCGGGAAGATGGGTGCAGCCTGCAGCATGAACCACATGATTATTGTTGTATCCTGATTGTTTATTGACGTAGTAATAGACCGCCACAGGTGTTCCTTGTTGCCGTGTTAAAAGGCAAAGCGAATGAATTATTCCAATAAAAACGATTATAGCGTTTAACGCGCATTCTGTTTGCTGTGGATCTGAAGGGAATGTTCAGTGTGATAAGCCGCCATGCCTGGCAGAGAAGTCCAGGCATGGCAAAAGAGACGGTTGTCAGAGCTTTTTGCAGTGCAGATGCCAGGCAACCAGCAACGCTATTATCAGTAAGGCGCTGATAAACAACGTAATCCCACTCCAGCCAAAATTGTGCCAGAACAAACCACCCAGCGTACCCGCTACGCTGGAACCCACGTAGTAGCTGAATAGATAGAGGGAAGAGGCCTGACCGCGCGCCCGGCGTGCCCGGGGGCCTATCCAGCCGCTGGCTACTGCATGGGCGGCAAAAAAACCGGCAGTGAACAGCATCATCCCAGGCAGAATAAGCCAAAGAGAGTTGAAGGCGGTGACCAGTAAACCCAGCAGCATGATGGCGGTTGCGCCCAGCATCACCGGTCCACGACCCAAACGGCTGGTCAGCGCACCCGCTTTGGGAGAGCTCCAGGAGCCCGTGAGGTAGACCACCGATAACAGCCCGACTACGGCCTGACTGAGATGCCAGGGCGCATCCAGTAGTCGGTAGCCAATGTAATTAAACAGGGTGACAAAGGCCCCCATCAGCAGAAATCCTTCGGCAAACAGCCAGGGCAGGCCCGGATCTCGCCAGTGCAGCTTGAAGTTAATCAGCAGATTACGTGGACGCAGCGTAAGGGGCCGGAAATGACGCGATTCAGGCAGAATCCTCCAGAACAATAGCGCCGAAGCCAGTGAAAAACAGCCGATCACCGCCACGGCGATACGCCATGAAAAAAGGTCAGTCAGTACGCCGCTCAGCAGACGACCGCTCATCCCGCCAATTGAGTTACCGCTGATATACAGCCCCATTGAAAAGGCGACGACCCTTACATCCATCTCCTCGCTGAGATAGGTCATGCCGACTGCCGCAACGCCGCTGAGGGACAGTCCCATCAGCGCCCGCATAATCAGAATGCCGTGCCAACTGGTCATGGTGGCCGAGATCAGCGTGCAGATGGCGGCAAGCATCAGGGCTGTCACCATCACCGATTTACGCCCGATGGCATCAGATAGCGGCCCGGTTACCAGCAGGCCCAGCGCCATCAGGCCGGTAGAAATAGAGAGCGACAGGCTGCTGGTCGCCGGAGAAACATCAAACTGTTGGGACAACACCGGTAGAATAGGCTGGACGCAATAGAGCAGGGCAAACGTCGCCAGCCCGGCTGAGAAAAGCGCCAGCGTCACACGCATAAACTGTGGCGTTCCCCGCCTTATAAAGCCTGAAGCAGCAACTGACCCTGGCGGCGCAGATACCGCTTTTTCATCCACAGTTGCTTGTATTGAGCGACTCACACTTCTTCCTCAAGTTCAGAAAATCCGTGGTCAGCTTAGGAGAACAGCATTATGATGTCTAATATATTAATAATCTCAAATGAGATGTTTAAGATATGAATATCGAGCTGCGTCACCTGCGCTACTTCGTTGCGGTGGCAGAAGAATTACATTTTGGGCGAGCGGCCCAGCGTCTGAACATTTCCCAGCCGCCGCTCAGCCAGCAGATTATGCAACTGGAAGCGGAAACCGGGGCAAAGCTATTCAATCGCACTAATCGCAGCGTGCAGCTTACCGCTGCCGGACAGCAACTGCTGTGTGATGCCCGTGCAATTCTGTTGCAGGTTGAGCAGGCAGCCGATCGTGCAGCCCGGCTGCATCGCGGCGAAGAGGGAGAGTTGCGAATCGGCTTTACCTCATCGGCTCCGTTTACCGCTGTGGTCTCTGATGCACTGTTCCGGTTTCGTCAGCGCTGGCCGCAGGTGCATATTCAGATGCAGGAGATTAATACCCGCCAGCAATTGGCACCCTTACACGATGGACGGCTTGATCTCGGTGTGATGCGCAACACGCCGCTGCCCACCCATCTGCGTCATCAGCTGCTGCTGAGTGAGCCGCTTTACGCCGTAGTGCATAAGGCGCATCCACTGGCTCACGCCGAGAAAATCTCTGTGACTGCCCTGGCGGCTGAACCCTTTGTCTTTTTCGATCCTCAGTGCGGAACCGCGCTCTATAGCGATATTCTGGCACTGCTGCATCGTTACCACATCAAACCCTATATCACGCAGGAAGTCGGTGAAGCGATGACCATACTGGGGCTGGTGGCAACCGGCTTGGGTGTCTCAATTCTACCCGCCTCATTTCGCCAGGCGCGGCTGGCAAATCTGGTGTGGCTGCCGTTAACGGAAAAAGATGCCATTTCAGAGCTATGGCTGGTCTGGTCAGCCGGACGTGAAATGAATGCGCAGATGGAGAATATGATGGCGTTGCTGCGGAATAACCGGCCCTGAGCTGCGCACATCACTGCAGCAATATGTGCGATAAATCACACTTTTAATCAAATATTTGACGCTATCGACTAATCTGCCTCACCATGGCGCATGTTTATTTAGAAGCGCGAAAATAAGCGGGAGCAGGGTTGTGAATCCGGACAGTCAACCTGGCCACATTGACCAGATCAAGCAAACCAATGCAGGTGTCGTTTATCGGCTAATTGACCGTTACGGTCCCATTTCGCGTATCGAACTTTCCCGCCGTGCCCAGCTTGCCCCGGCCAGCATTACCAAAATCGTGCGTGAAATGCTGGACGCGCATCTGGTGCAGGAGACTGAGTTTCAGGATCCCGGCAGCCGTGGCCGCCCGGCCATCGGCCTGATACTGGATACCGACGCCTGGCACTATCTGGCTATTCGCCTGCATCGCGGCGCCATGACTTTTACACTGCGCGATCTCAGCAGCCGGGAGCTGGTGGAAGAGAGTCTGCCGCTACCTGATGAGTCTGTTCAGCCGTTACTCACTGCGCTCATTGAACAGGTTGATGCCTTCTTTATTCGTCATCAGAACAAGCTGGAACGTCTCACCGCTATCGCCATTACTCTGCCTGGGCTGATCAACGCCGCTTCGGGTGTAGTGCATCGGCTGCCGGGTTATCAGGTACGCGATATGCCGCTCGGCGATGCGCTGGCGACGCGAACTGGCTTACCGGTGTTTGTGCAGCACGACATTTCAGCCTGGACGCTGGCCGAGTCGCTGTTTGGTGCCTCGCGTGGGGCACAGGATGTGATTCAGATTGTGATTGATGAAACCGTGGGTGCTGGAGTCATTAGTGGTGGTCAGCTTCTGCACAAAAGTGGCCGAGCGTTGGTCGAGATTGGCCATACCCAGATCGACCCTTATGGCCAGCAGTGCTACTGCGGTAATCATGGCTGTCTTGAAACCGTGGCCAGCATTGGCAGTCTGCTGGCGCTGGCGGCTCAGCGTCTGCCTGCTCAACCTGACAGCCTGCTTAATAACCAACCGCTGACACTGGAGTCGTTGTGCGCGGCCGCACAGTCAGGCGACCGTCTGGCGCGCGACACCATTGCAAGCGTCGGTCATCACGTTGGACGCATTCTGGCAATGATGGTCAATATCTTCAATCCACAACATATTCTTATAGGTTCCCCCCTTAATGCTGCGGCTGATGTGCTGTTTCCGGCGGTGAGCAACACCATTTTGCAGCAATCATTACCCGCTTACAGCGCGACTATTCAGCTGGCACCCGCTGAATTTAGTGAGCCGGGAACGCTGGCCGGCGCAGCGCTGATTAAAGACGCTCTCTATAACGGAGATCTGTTAGTGAAGTTGTTGCAAGGTTAAGCAGGCTTAATCTTGCGCTAACGCAATCCGTTCTCATCCTCCATTCCTTAAAATGCCGTTTCGCAGCAAGGTTAATCATCGATTAACCGCAATGGTTCGAGAGGAGAAGTTGAGTGAACAGACTATTTGTTACCGGCACCGACACCGCAGTGGGCAAAACGGTGGTATCACGCGCCCTGTTACAAAGTTTTATCCAGACCCGCCTCAGTGCCGTCGGGTACAAGCCCGTCGCGCGCTGCGCGATCAAAACCGCTGACGGCCTGCGTAACAAAGATGCACAGGTTCTGCAAAGCGCTTCATCCATCGATTTACCCTATCAGGCGATCAATCCTCTGGTCTTTCAGGAAGAAGAGATCTGCACTCATCCGAGCCAGATCATCGATTATGCGTTACTGACCCAGGGCTTAAACAGCCTGACGCAACAGGCCGATCGCGTGGTCGTAGAAGGAACCGGCGGCTGGCGAAGCCTGATGAACGATGGACGTCCGCTCTCCTGCTGGGTCGTTGAGCAGCAACTGCCGGTGGTACTGGTGGTCGGCATACAGTCGGGCTGCATCAGTCACGCCCTGTTGACGGCAGAAGCGATAGCGCTGGATGGACTGCCGCTGGTCGGCTGGGTAGCTAACCGCATCAATCCGGGCCTGGCGCAATACAGCGACATTATTGAGATCCTGCGCGAAAAGATTGGTGCGCCGCTGCTGGGTGAATTGCCTTATCTGCCGCGCGCCGAACAGCGCGATCTCACGCCCTGGATCGATATTTCCTTGCTGGAGCAGAACAATCTGCACGCTGTGAGTGCAAAGATCGCCTGATTATGGAACAAACCAAATCATATGAGTCGGTGGTGAGCCTAAAGTTTCAGGCTTATTGCCGGCTGTGTGCAACTTTTTTCGTTGAGAATTGAGTGACCTGACGTGGATTAAGCAAAATCGTGTCGTCATGGCGCAGAAAATGCATTTACTCCGCTTATTACACAGAGCTGGAGCACCCACCATGTCGCACTCGCAAGAAAAAGGTCTGTTATATGGGCTTGAAGCCCGCATTGGCCCCGTCCCAGCGTTTTTCGCCGCGCTGCAACATCTGTTGGCCAGCGTGGTGGGGATTATCACGCCACCGCTGATTATTGGTTCAGTGCTGGGATTGCAGGCCTATATTCCTTATCTGATCAGCATGTCGTTGTTCGTCTCCGGCTTAGGCACTTTTATGCAGGCCAGACGCTTGTATGGCGTTGGTGCGGGCATGATCTGCCTGCAGGGTACCAGCTTCGCGTTTCTGGGTGTAATTCTCTCAGGCGGCCTGATGGTGAAAGGGCGCGGTGGCTCCCCGGAAGAGATCATGGCGATGCTGTTTGGCTGTAATGTGGTGGCGGCACTGATTCCGATTTTGATTAGCCGCTGCGTTGGCTCGCTGCGCAACGTGTTGACGCCGGTGGTGACCGGCACAGTGATTACCCTGATTGGCCTCAGTTTGATCAAAGTCAGCATCACTGACTGGGCTGGCGGACATAACGCCACGGATTTTGGGTCGCCGGGGAATCTGGCGTTGGGCGCGCTGACACTGCTGGTGATCGTGGCACTAAACCGTTCGCGCAACCGCTGGGCGCGGCTGGTGGCGGTGGTGGCCGGCATAGCAGTGGGATGCGTTGCGGCGGCCTTAACCGGTCATCTGCAACTTAACATCGCGCCGGAGAGCAGCAGGCTCGTGCTGCCTGCTTTCTTCCGGTTTGGTTTTGCTTTCGACTGGACCATTTTTCTGCCCATCGCATTGGTGTCAGTGATCGCGGTGATTGAAGCGGTCGGTGATCTCACAGCCAACTGCCTGATTTCACAGCAGCCGATCACCGGCAAGTCGTTTCAGCAGCGTCTGCAGGGCGGCATTGTTGCGGATGGCCTGAGTTGCGTGCTGGCCGCGGTCTGCTCCGCCTTTCCCAACACCACGTTTGCGCAGAACAATGGCGTTATCCAGATGACCGGGGTCGCCAGCCGGTATGTCGGTATGTTGCTGGGAATGATGCTGGCGCTGCTGGGGCTATTTCCCTTTATTGGCGCCCTCCTGCAGCAGATCCCGCCGCCGGTACTGGGCGGGGCGACAGTCGTGATGTTCGGCAGCGTGGTGGCCGCAGGCATCAGGGTGATGACTCAGACGCCGCTGGGCCGCCGTGAGATGCTGATTGTGGCCATCGCCTTTGGTATTGGTTTGGGTGTGGAAGCGGTGCCGGATGTGCTGAAGCAGTTCCCCCCGCTGATTAACAGTATATTTGGTCATGCGGTGACGACGGGTGGCATTCTGGCGATTGTGCTGAACCTGGTGCTGCCAGATGAGGCGCCTGCGGTGGAAGAGGTTAAGGCAGAGACGCTGACTGAGAGCTAAAAGCAGAAAATCGCAAAAGGGTCGATGCAGCTCAGACCGACGGCTCAGAAATTAAAAGCGATGGCAGCATACGCCTGTTGCACAGCATTGGTCAGGGATGCCCTGCGCTGAACACGTCATGCGTGGCGTCTTTAACGTCTTTGCGGAGGGCGTATGCTCCCTGAGCCACAACGTTCTTTACAGACAAAAGGGCCATGGCGGCCCTTTTGTCTGACGAGATTACGGATTAAGACGACGACGGGTACGACCCGAGCTGAGGTAATCCGCGATATAATCCTGCGAAATTTCCCCGCTGTAGCGACCCTCTTCATCCACAATCGGCATCCAGACCGTGTTGTGTTCATAAAGTTTTGATAATACCACCCGCAGGTTCTCCTCCGCTTTACCGGTGACCTTAAAGGTGTGCAGTCGCTCTTCACAGCGGCCACTGACGTTACGTGCCTCGCGACGTTTGACGAAGCCCAGCGGTTTACCATCCTCATCGACCACCGTAATCGACCGCATATCGTTTTCATCCATGGTGCCAAAGGCTTCCTCCAGCGGAGTGGAACGACGCACGGTGATGGTCGGCTGCTGATCGGTCACGTCACCCGCCTGCACCAGCAACAGGCGCTTCAGCGTGCGGTCCTGACCGACAAAGGAGCCGACAAACTCATTGGCAGGGGTTGCCAGCAGTTCATCCGGGCTGGCGCACTGCACGATTTTACCCTGACCAAACACCGCGATGCGGTCGCCAAGCTTCAGCGCTTCATCGATGTCGTGGCTTACCAGCATCACGGTTTTCTTCAGCTGACGCTGCATGTCGAGAAACTCGTTCTGGATCACTTCACGGTTAATCGGGTCGACGGCACCAAATGGCTCATCCATCAGCAGCACCGGGGGATCAGCCGCCAGCGCACGAATCACCCCGATACGCTGCTGCTGACCGCCAGACATCTCTCGCGGATAGCGATGCAGGAATTTAGTGGGATCCAGCGCGACCATGCTCATCAGTTCAGTGGCCCGCTCGTGGCACTGCTTTTTATTCCAGCCCAGCATGCGCGGCACTACAGTAATGTTCTCTTCAATGGTCATGTTGGGAAACAGACCAATCTGCTGGATAACATAGCCAATGTTGCGGCGCAGGGTGGTGGTGTCCTGCGTACTGGTATCTTCACCATTAATCAGGATCCGGCCACTGGTAGCGGGGATCAGACGGTTGATCATTTTCAACGTAGTGGTTTTTCCGCAGCCCGATGGCCCCAGCAGCACGCACATCTCACCGGCTGGCACATGCAGGCTGACATTATCGACGGCTTTATTGGTCGTGCCGTTTTTCTGGGTAAAGGTTTTCGTCAGGTTTTCCAGCGTAATCATTATCGAATTCCCTTTGGAGTCAGCGCCTGCTGCAAACGGTGCAGCAGCCAGTCAAGAAAAATAGCCAGCAGACAGATCATCAATGCCCCGGCAATCAACATACGAATATCACTGCCGCTGATACCTTCCAGCAGCAACTGGCCCAGACCGCCCGCGCCAATCACGGCCGCAATCGCCATCACGCCAACGTTCATCACCACGGCAGTACGGATGCCGCCGAAAATAACCGGGAGCGCCATCGGAATTTCCACCCAGCGAAGACGCTGCCAGAAGGTCATGCCGATACCACGACCCGCTTCCCGCAGACCGTCCGGCAGATTCTCCAGCGCAGTGTGGGTGTTGCGTACAATCGGCAGCAGCGAATAGAGGAACACGGCGGTAATCGCTGGCAGCGCGCCAATGCCCTGGCCGATCAGTGAAAACAGCGGGATCATCAGACCAAACAGCGCAATAGTCGGAATGGTCAGCACCACAGTCGCGATACCGAGAATAGGCGCTGCCAGCCATCTTACGCGCACAATAAGAATGCCAAGCGGCACGCCAATGACAATTGCAAGGCCGACCGCGACCAGCACCAGCCAGCTGTGCTGCCAGCTCAGGGTCAGCAGTGAGCTCCAGTTATCCATGATGTAGTGAAGAGTATCCACAGTGCCTCCTTACAGCATGTTTTTGGATTGAAGGAAATCATGCGCCACTTTTTCCGGTGACTGATGATCGATATCGACCCGCTTGTTCAGCTCGGTAATCGCCTCATCGGTGATCTGTGCCGAAAGCTGATTCAGCGCGCTATCCAGTCCCGGATGGCTCGCCAGCACATCCTGACGCACAACCGGCGTCACGTTGTAGCTCGGGAAGAAGTGCTTATCATCCTCCAATACTTTCAGGTCGAAGCCCTTAACCCGGCCATCGGTGGTGTAGATCAGACCGGTATCCACGAATCCGTCGCGAATCGCGTTATAGACCAGACCCGGGTCCATCTGACGAATCTGCGGACGATCCAGCGCCAGGTTGTAGGCTTTCTGCAACGGCTTCATACCATCGGAACGGCCGGAGAACTCCAGATCCAGACCCAATCGCCAGTTATGATCCGGGTCGGTTTTGCGCACCTGCTCAATCTTCGCAACCAGCTGCGACATCGTGCTGATGCCCTCTTTTTCGGCCCGTTCACGGGTCATAGCAAAGGCGTAGGTGTTGTTCATTGGTGCCGGGTTAAGCCAGACCAGCCCCAGTTTTGCATCCAGCTTTTTCACCGTGTCATACGCCTGCTGTGAAGACATCGGCTGGCTGACATGGTTAAAGATGATTAATGAGGTGCCGGTATATTCCCAGACCATATCAATCTGCTTATTCAGTAGCGCATTACGGCCAATAGTAGTGGCGATATTGCGTTTAGGAACCACTTCAAAGCCTTTCTTTTGCAGCCAGAGCACCGTCATGGCTGACAGGATATGCTGCTCGGTAAAACTCTTGGTCGCCATCACCAGTGGGGCAGCCGCCTGTGCCGTCTGGCTTAGCAGCAGCGTCGCGGTTAGCGCGACAACGCTTTTCTTAATCCAGTGCGTTAGCATTGCAAAGCTCCTTGTTGTCAGGCCGCAGCGTGCGGACTCAGAATGCGGCCCAGCGCGGCCAGCATCATATCCAGTACCAACGCCACCAGTGCGGTAGCAACAGCGCCGAGGATCAGCGTAGGGAAGTCATTCAGATAGATACCTGGGAAAATCAGCTCGCCAAAGCTGCTGGCACCAATCAGGAAGGCCAGTGGGGCGGTACCGACATTGATCGCGGTAGCAATGCGCACGCCAGCGAGGATTACCGGCATGGCGTTGGGCAGTTCAACCTGACGCAGACGTTGCCATTTGGTCATGCCGATGCCATTAGCGGCCTCAAGCAGGGACGGAGGAACAGCACTCAGGCCGGAGAAAGTATTGCGGACGATCGGCAGCAGCGATGCCAGAAACAGCGCAATCAGAGCCGGACGGTCACCAATCCCAATAATAACCATCGCCAGGGCCAGCACCGCCAGCGGTGGCAGGGTGTTACCGACATTGAAAATCTGCATCACGTACTCGGCCCAGCGACGTGCAAACGGGCGACTGAGGAGGATGCCGCTGGGAATACCCACCAGCATCGCGAACAGCATTGACCAGAAGACTAAGAAGAGGTGTTGTTGCCCGAGCCAGAGCAGATCGACTTTACGTGCGACCAGCTGATCCCAGCCAAGGCCCCCGATCAGCACCGCGATCACCACGACCACTGCAAGCAGTGCCAGACTGGCGCGTCGGGCCAGTGAAGCATTTTGCATAGGAGAATCTCCCTGATAACGATTTCAATTGTTATAACAACCCTAAACAGCTCGACAGACACGGCAAAAGTTGCCACCGCGCCCAAAACCGAAACTGCAATAAAATGTAGATAAAATGACCGTTTATCCACTCTTTTTCGGTGAATACCGAATAAGATAGTGTAATGCTATAACAGCCCTCTACCTGACATGCCAGCTTTTGAGCCGTAAATCAGGCAGATAGAAACAGGTTAAAAGGGTGTTAAAGCCGCGTAGCCGCTGGGCTAATGCGATAATAAAAAAAATTCATCGACTTTTGGTGACGCTGTCACATATGGCGCAGGAAATGCGCACGCCCGGGAAACTGCTTTGGCTGTTTTTCAGCTAGCCTTGCAAATAAAAAAAGGAACCCTATGACTGAAAGCGCACAACTCCAGACCGGGCATCGCCACTGGATCTTAATTGCCTGCATGCTGGCGATGTTTATGGCGGCCATTGAAGTCACTATTGTGGCTACTGCGATGCCCACCATCATTGCTGACCTTGGCGGTTTTTCGCAGTTTGGCTGGGTTTTCTCCATCTACCTGCTGACCCAGGCGGTTAGCGTGCCGCTCTATGGGCGGCTGGCGGATATCGTTGGTCGCAAAACGATGTTTTTTGTCGGCACCTCCATTTTCCTGATGGGATCGGTGCTGTGTGGTTTTGCACATACCATGACGTGGCTGATTCTGTTTCGGGCGTTTCAGGGCCTGGGGGCGGGTGCGATTATGCCGCTGAGCGCTACTATCGTGGCGGATATCTATTCGCCGCGCGAACGCGCCAGCGTGCAGGGCTGGCTCTCCAGTGTCTGGGGCGTAGCGGCGATAGTGGGACCCCTCACCGGGGCCTGGCTGGTGCAGCACTTTAGCTGGTCGGTGATTTTCTGGGTCAATCTGCCGATAGGCCTGATCAGCATGCTGATGCTGGCGCGCTGGTTACCGGCGCACCAACAACAGGAGACATCGCAGCCGCTAAACCTGGCGGGCAGCGGCTGGTTGATGTTATGCGTGGCGGCTTTGCTGATTGCGCTGTTGCAGGCGGAGCAATTGGGCGTCTGGCTGGTGCCATTTGTGCTCTTCTCATTGTTCGCCGGCTGGCAGCTCAAACGCCATGAGCAGCATGCCGCGGCACCGCTGTTTCCGCTGGTAATCTGGCGCAGCCGGCTTATCGTGGCGGGCAATGCAGGTAACCTGATTATCGGGGCGGCCATGATGGGCATTAGCGCGTTTTTGCCCACCTGGATTCAGGGGATCAGCGGCGGTTCGCCGTTACAGGCGGGTAGTGTGCTGGCGATGATGTCGATTGGCTGGCCGCTGGCCAGCACCCTGAGCGGCAGACTGATGCTGCACACCTCGTACCGCTTCACTGCCCAGCTTGGGGCGCTGCTGCTGGTAACCGGCAGCGCTTGGCTGCTGCTGTTACAGCCCGCAAGCTCACTCTATCAGGCGGGCTTCACGGCGTTTCTAATCGGTACCGGCATGGGGATGACCAGCACGACCTTCCTGGTCTCAGTGCAAAATCAGGCGGACTACCAGATTCGCGGCATCTGTACTGCCTCAATCATGTTCAGCCGGATGATCGGTTCAGCGGTGGGGACAGCGATCATGGGTGCGGTGTTGAATCTTAATCTCCAGTGGCGCCTGCCACAGGTCCAGGATCCGGTACAGCAAATTATGTCCGAACCCAGTCGCCAGCAGTTGCAGCCGGGCATCCTGCAGCAGCTGACAGAGGCGATTGCCGCATCACTGCACTGGGTGTTCGTGGTATCACTGGTTATTGCGCTGTTTGCGCTGGGTGTGGCATGGATGATGCCGCGTCAACGGCCGGAACAGGCGGAATAGCAGGCAGGGCGACAGAGTGTCGCCCTGATTTGAAAAGCACTACTGTGCAGGCGCATCCTGCGAACTGCCGGCACTGGCGGGGACGCTGGCTTCATCGTCACGACCTGTGCGCTTATAGACAATCTTTTGCGTGTCGTTCTCACAATGTCCGACGACCTGACCGCCTGCCTGATCAACCTGATCGTTGGCGACGATATCGAGACTAAAACCCGATTCGGGCACACCATTCTGAATAATTTTCTGGCTGATCTCGGTTTTTACCGATTCACAGGATGCCTGTGCCATCAACGGCAGAGTCATTAACGCCGCAGTTAACAAAACCCTCTGTAGCTTCATCACGTCTTCCTTATGTTAGTCGTCCGTCATTACTATAGCTCAAATTTACGGCGCTACCGGGCGACCTGAACGGCGATCCAGGCAACGCAGGGTGTTGGGTTCCCAGTAGGCATTGAGATTGAGGCTCTGCTCGCACTTATCGCGGGTATCAAAGGCGCGGTCGGTTTTATCAAACTCTTTTTCAACGCGGCTGTTCACTTTGTTGCGCAGCATCCGCGTGTCGTTCCATTGTTCTTTATCCTGGCGCGCCGCTTCGTTGCCCAGTGCGGTGCTGCCATCTTCAATGATCAGTCGATTCGTATTCGCAGTGACAGTGAATGCCGCAGTCGAAAGCAGAACGATCAGCACAGCAGGGATTAATTTTTTCATAACAATATCCTTTAGTTAACGCAAACATCGCCATCCGGGACGGCTGGTGCAGCGGGTTTGCTTAGCGCCTATCCCATCAGGTGTAAGGGTTGCAGGCAGTCTGGACTCTGACAGCGCGGAACAACCGGCACGTACACGTCGTTCGTGCGGCTTATGAGCACTGCCCAGCTCAGACTGACAAATAAAATAGCCTAATGGTAAAGGGTCTTAGTATATCATCGCCGTTTCTTTGCTCACCAGCCGTGAGTCGTTTGTTTACGTTCAGGAGAGATAAGGGTGCTGATTAAAACCGCCTTGCTGTTTTTTATTACCGCGCTGGCGGAGATCACCGGCTGCTTTCTGCCGTGGTTGTGGCTGAAAAAAGGCGGCTCAGCCTGGCTGTTACTGCCTGCAGCGGCGAGTCTGGCGCTGTTTGTCTGGCTCCTGACTCTGCATCCGGCTGCCAGCGGACGGGTCTATGCCGCCTACGGTGGCGTCTATGTGCTCACCGCGTTGCTCTGGTTACGGGTGGTGGATGGCGTGAAGTTAAGCGCGTGGGACTGGAGCGGGGCACTGATTGCTTTCAGCGGCATGCTGATCATTGTACTGGGCTGGGGTCGCGGATAACGCCAGCCAGGGGCTGGCGCTGCAGCGGTTTAAGGTTTATGCACTTTCAGGCCCGCCAGCGTCTGGCTGACCGGCATCATCTCCAGGCTATTGATGTTGACATGCTTAGGCAGAGTGGCGACCCAGTAGACCGCTTCTGTAACATCTTCCGGCGTTAAGGCGGTTGCGCCTTCATAGACCTGACCCGCTTTGTCATCATCACCTTTAAAACGCACATTGGAAAACTCGGTGCCACCGACCAGACCGGGTTCAATGTCGGTCACGCGCAGCGCGGTGCCGTGCAGGTCGGTACGCAGATTAAGGCTGAACTGGCGAACAAAGGCTTTGGTGGCACCATATACGTTACCACCGGCATAAGGCCAGCTACCGGCAATTGAGCCGATATTGATGATATGACCCACATCACGTTCCACCATCTGTGGCAGCAGGGCGCGGGTCATATAGACCAGGCCTTTAGTATTGGTGTCGATCATATTTTCCCAGTCTTCAACATTGGCCTTGTGCGCAGGCTCTACACCCAGCGCCAGACCCGCGTTGTTAACCAGCACATCGATATTGCGCCACTCCGCCGGTAACTTCGCCACCGCCTCTTCAATCGTGGCGCGGTTACGCACATCAAGCTGCACCGTATACAGGTTCTCACCCAGCTCTTCTTTCAGCGCTTTTAAACGTTCGGCACGGCGTCCGCTGGCAATGACTTTGTGACCATTCTCAATAAAGCGGCGGGTAATGCTTTGACCAAAACCCGCCGTCGCGCCGGTAACAAAAATAATCATCTCACTGTTCCTTATGCCATTTTAAAGTCGATGGCTTCACCATAGCATTTCATTTCCGCTTCTGCGCGTGGAAAAGTCGTCAGGGCTGTAAACGGATTTTACCGGGCACACTGTGCCGTTTCAGGGCAGGTTGCACCTTAAAAGGGCAGTTTTGCAGCCGACAGGCGATACTCAAGACATTCCGCCCGCGCGATATCGTATAGCAACCGTTTGCATCTATTCCGCAAACGGTTGCTACGCCATTTGTAGCCCTATTTGTTGCGCAACTCCCGACTTTAACCCTATTTGATTGATATTAAATGAATTTTGTCTATTTCAGTTCTGGCACGCAGGTTGCAGGGTTATTAAAGAGAACCCTCTGCAGACACTGAATCGCGCTTTCAGAAAGGACATTATCATGCTATCAGCAACCGACACGGCGATACGCGCCAGCTTCTTTGACTTTACTGGCGTAGTGGATCATCCCGATGACCTGACCGGGCAGGCCCGCTATTTGCAGGACGGCGTGTTGCGGCTGCGTGAGGGACGCGTCGTGGGGTTGGATAGCTGGGAGAACAGCGAGGCGATGCTGGCGGGTCAGCCTGTTACTGATTTACGCGGCAAAGTGATCGTGCCTGGCTTTGTCGATACGCACATTCACTATCCGCAGACAGAGATGATTGGTGCATTTGGCGAACAGTTGCTGGAGTGGCTTAATCACTACACTTTCCCGGTTGAAGCGCAATATCACTGCCCCGATCATGCTGCACGCATGTCTGCTTTTTTCCTGCATCAGCTGCTCTCCAACGGCACCACCAGTGCGCTGGTGTTTGGTACCGTCCATCCTCAATCGGTCGACGCACTGTTCTGCGCCGCCGAAGCCCTGAACATGCGGCTGATTGCCGGGAAAGTGATGATGGACCGCAATGCGCCGGATAACCTCACCGAAACCCCGGAACAGAGCTACCAGCAGACGCGGGCGCTGATTGAGCGCTGGCATAAGCGTGGACGGTTAAACTACGCCCTGACGCCGCGCTTTGCACCGACCTCAACCCCACAGTTGCTGGAAAAGGTGCAGCAACTGCGTCAGGAATTCCCGGATGCCTGGCTGCACACTCATCTCAGCGAAAACCCGCAGGAGGTCGCCTGGGTCAAAGAACTGTTCCCGGAGCGTGATGGCTATCTGGACGTGTATCACCATTACCACCTGACCGGCCGTCGCAGCGTTTTTGCTCACTGCCTGCATCTTGAAGAGAGCGAATGGCAATGTTTGCACGATACTGATTCATCCATTGCCTTCTGTCCCACCTCAAACCTGTTTCTCGGCAGCGGTCTGTTTAATCTGAAACGCAGCTGGCAGCAGGGTGTGAAAGTGGGGATCGGCACCGATGTCGGTGCAGGCACGACCTTTAATATGCTGCAGACCCTGGGCGAAGCTTACAAGGTGGGCCAGTTGCAGCACTACCGGCTTAGTGCTGCCGAAGCTTTTTATCACGCCACGCTGGGCGGGGCGCGTGCGCTGGATCTCGATCATGCCATCGGTAATTTCAACGTCGGTAAAGAGGCGGATTTTGTGGTGCTCGACCCGGCTGTGTCTGCCCTGCAGCAGTTACGCATCGGCAACAGCAAAGATATCTGGGAAAAACTGTTTGTATTAATGACGCTGGGCGACGACCGCAATATTGCCCAGACCTGGGTAGCCGGTCGTCCGGTCTGGCAGCGCGACACACAGGAGCAAGCCGCATGATCCAGTTTCTGTTAAACAACCAGCTGGTCAGCGAAACGGCGCTCGACCCCAATCTCACCGTGCTCAACTACCTGCGCACCCGGCAGCAGCGCCCTGGCACCAAAGAAGGCTGTGCCTCAGGTGACTGTGGTGCCTGCAGCGTCACTCTGGGCAAAGCCGTCGAAGGAAAGATGCAGTATGAGACGATCAACAGTTGCCTGACACTGGTCTCTTCTTTACAGGGCAAACAGCTGATTACGGTTGAGGATTTGCGTCATGGCCGCGCGCTGCATCCGGCGCAGCAGGCGATGGTCGACTGCCACGGTTCGCAATGCGGATTCTGCACGCCAGGCTTTGTGATGTCGCTGTTCAGCCTGCGAAAAAATGCCGCGTGCTGGGATCGCCATCAGGCCGAAGCCGCACTGGCGGGCAACCTTTGCCGCTGTACGGGCTACCGGCCAATTATGGCTGCCGCCGAACAGCTCCTCTCACAGCCGGTGACAGACCAGTTTGATCACAGCGCCGCGGTCATCGTGCAGCGGCTTGAAGCGCTGTCAGATCCTGAGATGCAGGCATTAAGCGGGGAGAATCGCCGCTGTTTTCTGCCGAAAACCCCGTCCCAACTGGCGGAGATCTACCTGGCGTATCCCGATGCGATGCTGATTGCCGGTGGCACCGATCTCAGCCTGCAGATTACCCAGCAGCATAAAAGGATACCGCTATTGATTGCCCTGGAGCAGGTTGCCGCGCTCAAAGTTTGTAGCGAATTCGATGATCACTACCTGCTGGGAGCAGGTGCATCGCTGCAGCAGGTCAGCGAGTTTCTTGCCAGCCGCATTCCCGGCGTCAGTGAGATGCTGCAGCGCTTTGCCTCACTGCAAATCCGTCTGCAGGGCACCCTGGGCGGCAATATTGCCAATGCGTCGCCGATTGGGGATGCCTCGCCGATGCTTTTGGCCCTTGATGCCAGCCTGTTGCTGCAGCGCGGTGAGCAGCTGCGCAGTCTGCCACTCGACCACTTTTTTACCGGCTACCGGCAAACCCGGCTGGAAAAAGGGGAGTTTATTCGCGCCATCCGCATTGATAAGGTGACGGTGTCACCCGATTTCGTCGCCTGGAAGGTCTCTAAACGACTGGATGATGATATCTCAGCGGTGTTCGCGGCCTTCAACCTCAGCATCGACCAGGGCGTGGTCAGTGTCGCCCGCCTCGCATTTGGTGGTATGGCTGCCACACCGCAGCGCGCCATTCACGCTGAGCAGGCGCTCATCGGCCAGCCACTGAATGCCGTGACGGTGTCACGTGCAGCGGCGGCACTGGCTGCAGATTTCCAGCCGCTGTCCGATTTCCGCGCCAGCAGTGACTACCGTCTGCAGGTGGCGCAAAACCTGTTGCGTCGTTTCTGGCATCGCCACAACGGCGAAATAACCTGTATCGAGGTGGCCCGTTATGTCTCATAACCGTCCTGAACTTAATGATGAAGTGATCAAGGCACAGTATGCCGCTGAATTACAGAGCGGCGTAGGCCGCAGTAACCGCCATGAGAGCGCTGAAAAACATGTCTCCGGAGAAGCGCGTTTCATCGACGATAAGCCGGCGCTGCCGGGTCTGCTTCATCTCTGTCCGCGTCTGAGCGAGCACGCTCATGCGCGCATCCTGCGTATTGATGTCCAGCCGTGCTACGCAGTGCCCGGCGTAGTCAGTGTCTTAACCTGGCAGGATGTGCCGGGCATCAATGATGTCGGGCCGCTTGAGCCGGGCGATCCGTTGCTGGCCCATGATAAGGTGGAATATCTGGGACAGATCATCATCGCGGTGGCGGCGGATTCACCCGATGCCGCGCGTCTTGGCGCTGCCGCCGCGGTGATTGACTATGAGGTGCTGGAACCGCTGCTGGATGTAGAACAGGCGCTGGCGCAGGGCAGCTTTGTTCAGGACCCTCATATTCATCAGCGTGGTGATGTGGACGCGGCACTGGCGCGTGCGCCGCATCGGGTCAGCGGATCATTTCATATCGGTGGTCAGGAGCATTTCTATCTGGAAACGCAGACGGCAATGGTCATTCCTGGCGAAGACCAGCAACTACAGGTCTTCTCCTCAACCCAGAACCCCACTGAAGTGCAGAAGCTGGTGGCTGAAGTAATGGGTATCAGCCTGAATCAGGTGACGATTGATATGCGCCGGATGGGCGGTGGCTTTGGTGGCAAAGAGACGCAGGCGGCCGGTGTCGCCTGTCTCTGCGCCATTGTGGCGCGTCAGACCGGTCGGGCGGCGAAGATGCGGCTTTCACGCCGCGACGATATGCGCGTCACCGGCAAGCGTCATCCATTCTTTGTGCGCTATGACGCGGGCGTTGAAGAGGATGGGCGTCTGTGCGGCATCAAAATCGATCTGGCCGGTAACTGCGGTTACTCGCTGGATCTCAGCGGATCGATTGTCGATCGTGCCATGTTCCACGCGGATAACGCCTATTACCTTGGGGATGCACGGGTGACCGGCTATCGCTGCCGCACCAACACCGCCTCGAACACCGCCTATCGGGGTTTTGGCGGGCCGCAGGGCATGGTGGCGATTGAACAGATCATGGATCACATCGCGCGCGACCGTGGACTGGATCCGCTGACGTTGCGCAAGCGTAATTACTATGGCAAGCAGGAGCGCAACATCACCCATTACCACCAGCAGGTGGAGGATAATCTGCTGGATGAGATCACTGAGCAACTGGAACAGAGCAGCAACTATCAGGTGCGCCGCGCAGAGATTAAGGCGTTTAACACCCGCAGTCCGTTACTGAAACGCGGTCTGGCGCTGACGCCGGTGAAATTTGGCATCTCCTTTACCTCCAGCTTTCTCAATCAGGCGGGGGCGCTGATCCTGATCTACACCGACGGCACGGTACAGCTTAACCACGGCGGCACCGAGATGGGCCAGGGACTGAACACCAAGGTGATTCAGATTGTTGCCGAGGTGCTGCAGATTGAGGTTGATAAGATTCAGGTCACCGCTACCGACACCGGCAAAGTGCCCAACACCTCGCCAACGGCAGCCTCCAGCGGGGCTGATCTCAACGGCAAAGCGGCGCAGAATGCCGCTGAAATCCTGCGCGACAGAATGACCGCCATGCTCTGCGAGTTGCACCAGTGCGACGCGGCGGCGGTGAGCTTTCGCAACGGGGTGGTGCGCGCCGGGGATAAACATTACACCTTCGCCGAGGTGGCGAAGCTGGCGTGGCTGAATCAGGTGCCGCTCTCGGCCACCGGCTACTACCGCGTGCCCGGCATTCATTACGACCGCCTGGCGGGCCGTGGCAAGCCGTTCTACTACTTTGCCTATGGGGCTGCCTGCTGCGAAGTGGTGATTGATACCCTAACCGGCGAATCCCGCCTGCTGCGCGCTGACATCCTGCATGACGTCGGAGCGTCGCTGAATCCGGCCATCGATATCGGCCAGGTTGAAGGGGGCTTTGTACAGGGCGTCGGCTGGCTCACCTGTGAAGAGCTGGTGTGGAGTGATAAAGGCCAGCTGCTGACCGATGGTCCGGCGAGTTATAAAATTCCTGCCATCAGCGACGTCCCGGCGGACCTGCGGGTCACGCTGGTGGAGAACCGCAAAAACCCTAAAGACACGGTGTTTCACTCCAAGGCCGTTGGCGAACCGCCGTTTATGCTGGGCATCGCCGCCTGGTGTGCGCTTCAGGATGCGGTCGCCAGCGTCGCCGATTACCGGCAGCACCCGCTGCTGGATGCGCCCGCCACGCCGGAGCGCATCTTCTGGGGCGTTCAGCGCCTGACGGGAGCCGATGATGATTTATCATGACTGGATCGGCGTACTGTATCAGCTGCGAGAAAAACGTCAGAGTTGCGTTTTAATCACCGTGCTTAATGAGCATGGTTCGGTGCCGCGTGACAGCGGCAGCAAAATGGTGGTGACGCAGCAGGAAAGTTATCTCACCATCGGTGGCGGTCATCTGGAGTTTCAGTGTATCGCCCAGGCCAGGGCGATGCTGCAGAGTGGGGCGACTGCGCCACACACCGAGGATTTCAGCCTTGGCGCGCGGCTTGGGCAGTGCTGTGGCGGCAAAATCACGCTGCTGTTTGAGCCGCTGCTACAGGCACAGCCTGAAATCTACCTGTTTGGTGCGGGCCATGTCGGACAGGCGCTGGTTAACCTGCTGGCGACGTTACCCTGTCACATAAACTGGATCGATAGCCGACCCGCGCAGTTCAGCCATGTTCCCGCTGGCGTGGTGACACTGCAGCCGGAAGACCCTATTGATTGCGTGGCGCAGGCACCCGCGGGCAGCTACTTCATTATTATGACTCATCATCATCCGCTCGACTTCGCACTATGCGAGGCGGTGCTGAAACGCGGCGATTCTCGCTATGCCGGGGTGATTGGCTCAGAGACCAAAAATCAGCGCTTCCGCTACCGGCTGGCGGGCAAGGGCGTGGCGAGCGAACCGCTGGCGCGGCTGCGCTGTCCGATTGGTCTGCCGGACGTCAAAGGCAAGTTGCCAGCCGAGATTGCGGTGGCGATTGCCGGTGAAATTATCAGCGTTTATCAGCAGCATGTCGCCTGAGTTGCGCTTTCGTGACAACCTGTCAGGATAAGACTTTGCGATGCCCATCAGGAGCGAACCATGAACGCCCGACAGAATCCCTTCTTTAGCGTCAGCACACTGCCTTACCAGACACCTCCTTTTGACCAGATTGAGGAGCAGGATTTCCTGCCCGCGCTGCAGGCGGGCATTGAGGAGAAGCGCCAGGAAATCGAGGCGATCGCCCTGAACAGCGAAGCACCCACCTTTCTCAACACTTATGAAGCGCTGGAGAAAAGCGGACAGCTGCTCAACCGGGTGAATCTGGTCTTCAGCGCCATGACCTCGGCACATACCAGCCCCTATCTGCAGCAGGTGGAGGAGGAGGTCGCCCCTCAGCTTACCGCGCTCAACGATGACATCATGCTTAACCGCCCGCTGTTTTCACGGCTCGATGCCGTCTACCTGCAGCGCACGAAACTGGATGCCGAATCAAAACGACTGGTTGAGGTGATCTGGCAGCGTTTCCAGCTGGCGGGCGCCAATCTGCCGGAGGCGCAGAAACAGCAGCTTAAAGCACTGAATCAGGAAGCGGCGCGCCTCAGTACCCGTTTTACCAACAGACTGCTGGCCGCCACTAAAGCGGGCGGGCTGGTGGTCGATGATCTGCAGAAGCTGGCGGGACTGTCACCGGCCGACCTGGCGGTGGCGCAGGCGGAAGCGCGTGCGCGCGGTCTGGAAAAGCGCTGGCTGCTGGCGCTGCAGAACACCACGCAGCAACCGGCGCTGCAAAGCCTCGCCGATCGCGGAACCCGAGAAGCGCTGTTTCAGGCGGGTATCACCCGAACTGAAAAAGGCGATGAGAACGATACCCGCGAGGGGGTATTACGGCTGGCGCAGGTCAGGGCGGAGCAGGCGCGGTTGCTGGGTTTTGCCAGCTATGCCGAGTGGAAACTGCAGGATCAGATGGCAAAAACGCCCGGTGCGGCGCTGGCGTTTATGCGTAACATCGTCCCTGCCGCGCGCACCCGTGCCGAACGTGAAGCAGCGGCCATCCAGCAGACCATCGATCAGCAGCAGGGCGATTTTACCCTGCAGGCCTGGGACTGGCGTTTTTATGCTGAACAGGTGCGGCGCGCCCGTTACGATCTGGATGAGAGCCAGATTAAGCCCTACTTTGAACTTAATTCGGTCTTGCAGAATGGGGTGTTCTGGGCGGCGGCGCAGCTCTATGGCATCCGTTTTACCCCGCGACAGGACCTGCCGGTTTACCATCCCGACGTCCAGGTCTTTGAGATTTTCGATGCCGATGAGACCCCGCTGGCGCTGTTTTACACTGACTTCTTTAAGCGTGACAGCAAGGGCGGCGGTGCATGGATGAGTAACTTCGTCAACCAGTCAACACTGCTCGACAGCAAACCGGTGATCTACAACGTCTGTAACTACCCAAAACCGCCGGCGGGTGAACCGGCATTGCTGAGCTGGGACGATGTCATCACAATGTTTCACGAGTTCGGGCACACGCTGCACGGCCTGTTTGCCAGCCAGCGTTATCCGAGCCTGTCGGGAACAGAAACCCCGCGCGATTTTGTCGAGTTTCCCTCACAGATCAATGAGCACTGGGCCAGTGAACCGGCGGTGTTCCGCAACTATGCCCGTCATTATCAGACTCAGGAGCCAATGCCCGCAGATCTGCATGAAAAGATCGTACAAGCCGCGACATTCAACAAAGGCTATGAGATGAGCGAGCTGCTGGCTGCCGCGCTGCTGGATCTGCACTGGCACAGCCTTAACAGTGATTCCGCCCCGCAAAGCGTGGAAGGATTCGAGCAGCAGGCGCTGCAGAGCGACAATCTGGCCCTGACGGCGGTGCCGCCGCGCTATCGCTCCAGCTATTTTCAGCACATCTGGGGGGGTGGCTACGCCGCGGGTTATTACGCCTATATCTGGACACAGATGCTCGCCGACGATGGCTATCAGTGGTTTGTGGAGCAAGGCGGACTGACGCGTGAGAATGGCGACATCTTCCGGCAGCACATCCTGTCGCGTGGCAACAGCAGCGATCTTAAAACGCTGTATGAAAGCTGGCGGGGCGCACCCCCTCAGCTGGAGCCAATGCTGAAAAATCGCGGTCTGGCGGATTCATAACACCACGGGCTGTCAAGCGGTAGCGCGCTGATAGCCCGGCCTTATTCGTTTTAACCCAACGGGCCGCCTTCAATGGTTTCGCACATACCGGCCAGCACCCGTTCACCGGTTTCGTTTTTCAGGGAGTGATACCATTCTGCTGTAATCGCCGGATCGCGCGCATGGGTGACGTCACAGCGTTTGCGCGCTTTCAGCACCAGATCTTTTACCCGTTCAACCCGTCGTGCCTGATAGCGTAACAGCGCATCTTCAATGCCCAGCGAATGGGAAGCCAGCGTTGAGGCCAGTACCACAGCATCTTCCATCGCCGCACAGCCGCCCTGACCGATGTCTGGCGTGCTGCTGTGGGCCGCATCGCCAAGCAAGGCAACGCGACCTTTGACAAATCGGCTGAAAGGTTCGATGTCGTGGATCTCAACCCGATTGGTGCTATCGGGATTAATTGCTGCGATCAGCTGCTGCACCGGCTCCGCCCAGCCCTGGAAATAGCCAACTAAGTCCGCTTTCACTGTGCTGCGATCCTGCGGCAGTCCCTTTGGCAGCGGCACATCAAAGAAGAAGTAAAACCGATTGCCGCTGACCGGCATCAGCGACACCCGTTTGCCGTCACCGACAAAAGTGGTCCACTGATTGGCGGGCGCAATACGCTCATCAATGGTAACCAGACCATTCCAGTTAACGTAACCGGCGTAGCGTCGCTCCAGCTTCTGCTCCAGCACATATTCGCGGATCACCGAATGCGTACCATCAGCGGCAATCAGGAAATCCCCGGTGGCCTGACTGTTGTCGGAGAAGGTAGCAATAACGCCGTTCCCGGTCTGTTCGACCTGGATTACCCGCTTACCAAACTGCACTCGTTCACGCCCAAAAGTATCAATCAGCATCGCCTGCAGTTCAGCCCGCGCCACCGGACAGGGATATTCGCCAACCTGCTGCACCAGTGGTGCCATGCTGAAGCGGGTCAGGGGCGCACCGGTTGCGCCGTCGTGATAGGCCATATACGCCATATTACCGCCCAGCTTACGCAGTGCGGTCTTCATTCCCAGTGCATTGAGGCATTTCACACCGTTGGGCCAGATGGAAATCGCCGCGCCAACCGGTTTCATCGCGTGTACCGCTTCAAAGACATCAACCTCAATTCCGGCTTTTTCCAGCGCAATGGCGCTGGTCATTCCGCCAATACCGCCACCAATCACGATTGCTTTCATAATACTCTCCTCTCTGCATGCCTCTTTAACTGCAACTTTTGTACCAGAGAGAGAGTTACCCGCGGAATTATTATAATATTGCTCAAATTCAGTGGGTTAATATATCCGTAAGGACGCCTTGTCTGCGTCTTCCTCACAGTCGGATGCACTTCAATGTGGCAAACCAGGGGACCAAAAGCGTGCGCGTATGCGCGGGCTGTATCATTTGTTTCATCACCAGGGAAGCAGGGACAATTATCCGCAAGTGGGACGCATGGACCAGGTTCCCGCGCTGCCAGCATTATTACATTAAAAATTATAAACTATATTACCGCTCCGCTTTAATGGCGCTCCTGATAAACAATTAAACATTTACATAACAATTGGTGTATCTATTGCTGTTAAATAACCCATGAATTCAGTGGTGAGTTGCCCTGACACAGTTCAACATAGTTGTTAATAAATAATGCATATTCATATTCCGAAACAAATGTGACGGTTTTTGCAGCGTGAGAAATCATTAGTAAAACCGGAAAATTCGTGTCTGGACGGGCTTTTAGGATATTGCTCAAATATATTGATAGCGAACACGTGATATAGATCTCTCCAGATACAAGGACTCTGGAAGGTAAACATGAAAATAGGAATCACGAATAACCATTATCCGGAGCAACGTAATATCTTAGTTAATCCGGATAATGAATATATCAATCTGAAAAAGAGCAATCTGTTCTATTTTATTAACCCGTTACGAACCCGATTGCTCAAAAAAAATAAAACCTTTGTCTTTCAGCCTGTGCCTTTTTCAGGGGCATCGCGGGCTGACATTCTGCATCTGTTCAATGAAGTCGCGATTACCCCTCAGAAGTGGATCGCGTCATTTGAAACTGAGCTGCCGCGTGTGTTGCCGGTTGCTGGCGTTGCCAAGCAGGATAACCCCGAACTAAAGCGCTTAATTCCCCATCTGCTAAAAGAGAACTGCCTGGGGCTAATTGCTATCTCGGACGCCACACTGAATATTCAGATGAAGCTGTTCAAGCCGGATGTCGCTCAGCAAATCCGCCGCAAAACCCTGGTGCTGCATCCGCCACAAAAGCTGTTTGTTCAGCATAAAACGCCGCGTCAGCCCGGTATTCTGAAACTGATATTTGCCGGGAACGAATTTTATCGCAAAGGCGGGGCTGAAGTGGTGCTGGCGATCAGCGAGCTGATTGAAGAGCGCAGGCTGGAGGAATCGCAGCTGGATGTGCAGTTGATTGGCGATCTCACCAAGCGTCACAATGTTGCTCACCGCCAGTTCCAGGATGATGAAGCTTTCTGGGGCGGCATTGAGAACCGCATCAAACGCTATCGCTGCTTTACGCATCATTCGCGGATGGACAATGGCGCACTGATGCAGCTGTTTCGCCAGAGTGATGCCGGATTGTTACCGACCTGGCAGGATACTTATGGTTTCTCGGTGCTGGAGATGCAGGCTAACGGCTGTCCGGTCATCACCAGCAACGTTCGCGCCTTGCCGGAGATTAATCCCGCCAGCGCGGGCTGGGTGATTGCGAGTCCGCTGAACGCCGATCGTGAATACAGCGTTAACTCGCCAGAGCAGAAGGCGCAGCTGCGTCAGTCGCTGGTGGCGGGGCTAAAATCGACGCTGCTCGCCATCATCGACCATCCTGAAATGCTGCAGGAGAAAGGTGAGGCGGCGATTCTGCGCATCAAAGATCAGCATGATACTCAGCGTTACATTGCCCGGCTCAATGATATCTACAGCCGTGGCGTGGCTAATGCCACTCAACATCCCCCTGTTGTCTCAATTTGACTAAATTTCTCTGACGGGGTGCGCCAGACTAGCCATACTAAGGGCTGCGTACCACTGGAGAACTCTTATGAAAATTATCCTCACGCTGCTGCTGTCCGGATTACTGGGCAGCAGCGCCTTCGCTCAGCCCGCACCGCTTTTCCCGGCCCGCGCCCCCCTGGCACAGCTGACGCCCGTCGCGGCCCGCTGTGATCTCTCCGCCTGTCAGACGAACTGCTACGTTGAACGCTCCCATTGCAACACCCGGGACAGCGGAGCCTGCAGTTCAGAGGCTCAAATATGCGTTCAGGCCTGTGCCAGCCAATGTAAATAACCCGACTCAGTGAAGAAACCCATAGTTACCAATGAAAAAGTCTTTGTTTTACCTTGTATTATTGTCTCTTTCTGCCCGTTGTGTTGCCGCCGATCTCTCCTCACAGCAGGTCACCTCTCTGGTTCAGGCCGCGATTGAACCGCTGATGGCGCAGCAGGCGATCCCGGGCATGTCGGTGGCGGTACTTTACAAAGGCCGGACGCAGTTTGTGAACTTCGGCGTGGCCGATCTCGAGTCACGCCGCCGGGTCACGGAAAACACGCTGTTTGAGCTGGGTTCGGTGAGTAAAACCTTTACCGGCACTCTGGCCGGGATCATGGTCCGCAATGGCGAAATACGGCTGAACGATCCGGTGCAGAAGTACTGGCCGGAGCTGAAAGGTGAGCAGTGGCGTCCGGTGCGGATGCTGCATCTGGCGACCTATACCGCGGGCGGGCTGCCGCTGCAACTGCCGGAAGAGGTTACCGATCAGGTTTCGCTGCTGAAATTTTATCAGGCGTGGCAGCCACAGGCTGCGCCAGGCACGCTGCGCCAGTACTCTAACGCCAGTATCGGCCTGTTTGGATCGCTGATGGTGAAGGGCGATTATGAGCAGGCGATGGAGCGAAATGTGTTTCAGCCATTGCGCCTGACGCGCACCTATCTCACCGTGCCGCCGTCAATGATGCTGAATTACGCCTGGGGCTATAAAAATGGCCAGCCGATCCGGGTCTCACCCGGCATGCTGGATGCAGAAGCCTATGGTATCAAATCAACCGCACGCGATATGCTTACCTTTATGCAGGCGAATGTGGATCCTAACCGTTTATCCTCGGGCAATGCTGTACTGCGGAATGCCATCCGCACCGCACAGTCGCGCTACTTCAAAGTCGGTAGCCTGTTTCAGGGGCTGGGCTGGGAGATCTACGACTGGCCCGTCACAGCCGACACGCTGATCGGCGACAATGACAATGGTGTTGCGCTGCAACCGCGTCCGGCGTCTCAGTTGAATCCTGCCGGGCCGTCGCAGAGCGCGAGTTGGGTGCATAAAACCGGTGCCACTAACGGATTTGGTGCCTATATCGCCTTTATTCCTCAAAAGAACAGCGGCATCGTGATGCTCGCCAACAAGAATTACCCCAATCCACTGCGTATAAAGGCAGCGTGGCAGATTCTGCAGGCTTTACAGCAGGGGCAACTTTGAGTAACACACGTTGCTCTGTTGCTGCGCACCAGGGGAAGGCTGGCACCTTCTGTTCATCTGCGCTAAAATTGAAATCAAATGAACAGGAGGGCTGTTATGTCCATCGCCATTTATACACCCGCTCAGCATCGTCGCAACACTACGCTGCTGCATGCCCTTAATCTGCCGGAAACCCTGCCCGATGCGCACCAGCGTATCGCGGTGGGTTTCAGCAGCGGCGTGCTGAAACGCACCGCATCGCTCTCCACCTTTGACGAGGGCTGGTTGTGCCGTCTGGCGGGCATCGATCGCACTACCTACAATCGCAAAGTTAAAGACCCTCAGCAGACTTTTTCACCCGATCAGAGCGGCCGGATCTATATGCTAATCCGCGTCCTTTCTGCCGCCAGTAAACTGTTTCGCGACGACAGGCCGCGTCTGGTTCAGTGGCTGGAAACCCCCGCCAAAGCGCTGGGCGGTAAGAAACCGGCGGAGATGACCACCACGGTGGCGGGTGCGGAGGCGGTGATCAACCTGATTGGCCAGCTTGAGCATGGCGTGATCACCTGATGGCGATCCCTTTCTTTCGTCTGGTGAAAAGTGAGTATGCGATGACCGCCTTTGATGGTTTTGGTGCCCGCACTTACGGCGGGCGCTGGAACTCCGTGGGAATGGTCTGTGTCTATATGGGATCGAGCCGGGCGCTCTGTGTACTGGAGGCGCTGGTTCATCTTACCGTTCAGGATGTGTCACACGACTACGCCATGCTGTCGATTAGCGTGCCGGAATCACTGATTACCGAACTCTCGCTGGAGGCGTTACCCGACGACTGGCAGGCCGATCCTGCGCCCTCTTCGACGCGACAGATCGGTGATGACTGGCTGGCCAGCCCGGACAACGGGCTGGTGCTGAAAGTGCCGAGCACGCTGACCGGTGAATGGAATGCGCTGTTAAATCCCCGTCATCCGGCGGCGGCTGGCATCATCAGTGAAGTGGTGGTGGAGCCGTTTTTTTTCGATCCGCGCTTTCGATTACAGTAGGGTGATCATTCGCCACTTTCCCCACCGCATCTCATCACGCCGACGCCTGCGATGTAGATATCGCCTGCGCCGCGCAGATCAGCGCCAGATGGCTCAGTCCCTGCGGCATATTGCCACGCCAGCTCTGACTACGGACATCATACATCTCATTGAAAATATCGACGTTACCCTGACCGTCCAGTGTAGCCAGAATCTCCTGCATCGCTTGTTCAGCCTGGTCTGGCTCACCCATTTCCGCCCAGGCTTCCACCAGCCAGAAGGCACAGGCAAGGAAGGTACTCTCTTCATTTCTGACTCCGCTGTAGCGGTAGAGCATGGCGCTGCCGTCACCCAGTTTTTGACGGATTGCGCGACAGGTCGAGAGCATCCGCTGAGGATTGACCGCTTTACCGTATCTGTGAACCAGCGCCAGCGACGCGTCAAGGCGATCGTCACTGCCGGCGTAAAAAAGATACGCCTGCTGTTCTTCCGACCAGCAGTGCGACTCAATCCAGTCCCGGATACGATCTCGTTCCCGCTGCCAGCGCCCCAGCCAGGTGGGTTCGATATGCTGGCTTTCTGCCAGCGCCACAGCCCGATCCAGCGCCATCCAGCAGGCCATTTTGGATTGGGTATAGTGCTGCAGCTCCGGCAGTTCCCAGATGCCACAATCTTTCTGCCGCCAGTGATCGGCGCAGCAGTTCGCCAGTTCGCCCAGCATGCGCGAAGTGGTGATATCCAGCACATGTCCCGCCTCAATAAACCGCTGCGCTGTTACCAGCATGTCGCCATACATACTGAGCTGCAACTGGTCGCGGGCATTATTGCCGACTCGCACCGGCTGAGAGTTCATATAGCCGCTCAGTGACGGATAACGCTCTGCGGGTACGTCATCGCCATTGAGGGCGTAGCAGGCGCGCAGCCTGACGCCGTGGCGCATGATAGTCTGTGACAGCCAGGAAAAGGCCGCTTTGCAATCTTCCAGCGCCCCGATATAGACGAACGCTTTAATAATCAGGCAGGCGTCGCGCACCCAGGCGTAGCGGTAGTCATAATTTTTCTCGCCGCCAATCCCCTCCGGCAAGGAGGTGGTCGCAGCAGCAGCCAGCGCGCCAGTCGGGGAGTACCAGAGAAACTTCAGCGACAGGGCAGAACGCTTCACCAGCGCCGGATAGCGACCGGCATAACTCAGGGTTTCTACCCAACGGGTCCAGCCGGTGTGGCTGGTTTCAATCCGCTGATCGATAGCCTCCAGCGGCGGCACCGCCAGCGGTTCTTTTTCGGTAACCAGCAGTGCGCAGAGTGAACGGGAACCGGCAGCGGTGCGTAGCGTGGCACAAACCTGCTCGTCATCCCGCTGTGTGATCTCAATATCTTCGCTGGTGCGGAACATCGCCATGATGTCGGCGATATGAAATACCTTGCCTTTCTCATTGTCGGCTACCCACGGTGAACGGGTTTCGGCTGCGGTACCGAAGCGCAGGGTGATCGCTAATTCTACTTCACCGCTGACGCCCTCAATGCGGCGCGCCAGTTCGCACCAGGGGAGACGGCCCGCCAGCGTACTGTTTATTGATTCGGTCAGTAGTACGGCACCGCTGTCGGTGTCGAAGCGGGTTTCCAGCACGTTGCTGTTGTCACGGTAGCGGCGCGAGACCTGATAAGGTGCGCGCGGGGCGATCTGAAAGTAGCCACCGAGTCCGGCGTCAAGCAGGCGATCAAACAACGGTTTCGCGTCGAGATTGGGCGCGCACCACCAGTCAATAGAACCATCCGGCGCAATCAGCGCCACTGAGCGGCCTTCACCGATGGCGGCATAATCGCCAGGACCGGCAAAGCCATCTTCTCTGACCGGCGAATGAAAGACCTTGTTTTTCATGATCTGCTTCCTTGTTTCACGGTTACGATCGTTGCCTGAGAGGACAAATGCGGGACAAAAAAATGGCCGCGTTATGCGGCCACCAAAGGAAGATTACAGCGTGCCGGTGCCGCCATCGGAGCACCAGACCTGACCGGAGGAGTAGCTGCTCTCAGTTGAGGCCAGGGTAACGTAGAGCGGGGCGATCTCAACCGGCTGACCCGGACGGCCCAATGGTGAGTCGGCACCAAATTGCTTCACTTTCTCCATCGGCTGTCCGCCGCTGGACTGCAGCACGGTCCAGTAAGGGCCGGGTGCGACTGCATTGACCCGGATACCGTCGCCACCCAACTGCTTAGCCAGAGACTTGGTAAAGGCGACAATAGCCGCTTTGGTCTGCGCATAATCAAGCAGAATGTCGCTGGGTTTAAACGCCTGTACGGACGAAGTATTAATAATAGAAGCACCGCGTGGCAGATATTCCAGCGCCGCTTTGGTGATCCAGAACATTGCATAAACGTTGGTTTTAAACGTCGCGTCAAAATCTTCAGTACTCAATGTACGGATGGACTCATTAAACTGCTGACGACCGGCGTTATTAACCAGAATATCCAGTCCGCCTAATTTTTCGGCTGCTTCTTTAACCAGCTGCTGACAGAATTCTTCAGAACGAATGTCACCAGGAATAGCAAAAACTTTGCGGCCTTCCGCTTCAATGACTTTAATCACTTCATCGGCGTCGGGCTGTTCTTCGGGCAGGTAGTTGATCACCACATCTGCGCCTTCACGAGCATAAGCGATAGCCACCGCGCGGCCAATACCGGAGTCACCGCCAGTGATCAGCGCCTTGCGACCGGTCAGTCGGCCTGTGCCGCGGTAGCTGGTTTCACCGTGATCGGGAACCGGGATCATTTTGCTGGCCAGGCCCGGCGCCTGTTGTGGCTGGTCCTCAAAAGGAGGCTTAGGAAATTGATCCAGATCGAGCGTCTTGTTAGTGGGTGTAGCCATTGTATGCTCCTTGAACAGAGTTTTCTGAGACATTAAGCCTGGCACAAATGTGATATTTGTCACATCTGACTGCTGATTCATTGAGCAGGCAAAACCAGAGTGAATTAATAATGCAGATAAAGCGTAGACAGGAAATCGGCATTATGTGCCGTAGCGTCCGAATATTTTTCGGGGCAAGGAGCGGCTAATAAAAGCGAAGCGTAAAATCTGTTGTGAATTATTTCAGCACATAAATCATGTCGGCAGAAAATATAAAAGGGCGGTTAACCGCCGTAAATCACACCCTGCCAGATACCTCTACCGGATATAGCGTGGGTGCATTGATGCTGGCCTGAGTCGCCGCAGGTCGGGTCGTGGGGTACGACGAATCCTATCTGCACGCCTGGAATTGGCTGGCGGGTTACTGCCTGGTGAAAGAGACGGGCGGCTGGTACCACCCGTTTAACACCGAAGGCGCTCGCATCACCAGAGGTGCGCTGGTCCTGGCCGTGGCAATCGGAGCCGAAGCGGATCTGCGCCGCATTGCCGGGTTACAACGACCCTGTATCCGTGACCCTGTCACGCTGACTGCACTGCGGTCAGCGTGATTCCTTTGGCCTTAGCGTTTTGGTCAGATAATGACGTTGCATACCGGTTTGCGGAAAATCGGGCAGGGACATCTGCGGCTGATAACCCAGCTTCTGATAAAACGGCAGAGCCTGAAAGCTGAAGGTATCCACCAGCGCATAGAAACATCCCATCTTTCCCGCCTCCTGCTCTGCGGCTTCCAGCAGTGCGCTGCCCAGACCACTGCCACGTAATGTTTCGTCTACCCAGAGATAATCGATACAGAGCCAGTTTCCTTTGCGTGCGGCGATCAGTCCCCCGCGCAACGTTCCCTGTTCGTCTCTGTGAGAAACCGACAGCGGTCCCCAATTATCGCGGCTGATAAATTGCCGGTTGTAAGCTCCCAGTCCTGTCAGCAGTTCATCCCGATCGTCGTCGTTGACCTGATGGGTAAGGGTAAATGTGCTCATCCTCGTCCTCTTTAAAGCGTGGTTCCTGATTATCCCCCACAGAGGATAATTGCATGGATATCCTTTATAGGGTATAAATTAATTATTATCCTCTTTGGGGGATAAACGTCAATTTATACCCTATCGGGGATAAATCGTCTGCGCTATGCTTACAGCCTGTGATGCAGAAGGAGTCACCCCATGATATATAGCCCGCTTCAGCTGGCAAACCGGCTAAAGCTTATCCGCCAGCGCAATGGCTGGACCCAAAGCGAGCTGGCGAAAAAGGTGGGCCTGAAACAGGCCACCATCTCTCACTTTGAAAATGCCCCTGACAGCACCTCGCTGGCAACGCTGTTTAAGCTGTTACAGTCGCTGGAACTGAGTCTGGAAGTCCTGGAGAAAGAGGAGGCCAGTGCGCCTCAGTTGCATGATGAGGATGCGTGGTAATGCAAAGGCTGATTGCGTGGATGAACGGCGAGCGGGTGGGCGTGCTCACCCGGCAGCGAAACGGCGCTCATGAGTTTCAGTATGATACCGGCTGGCTGAGTAATCCGCTCTCCAGGCCGCTGTCACTCTCTATGCCATTGCAGGTAAAGGCGATCACCTCACACGCTGTGATTAATTTCTTCGATAATCTGTTGCCAGATAGCCCGTTGATTCGTGACAGAATTGTGGCGCGTTACCAGATTAAATCCCGTCAGCCGTTTGATCTGTTGCAGGAAGTGGGACGTGACAGCGTCGGCGCGACTATGCTGTTGCCACCCGATATGCCGCTGCCCGCACTACAGGCCCGCTATGAGGTGCTGGATGAACCCCGGCTCGAAAGCGTGCTGTCGGCCTATCAGTCAGATATCCCGCTGGGGATGCTGCGGGAAGAGACCGATTTCCGTATCTCGGTCGCGGGGGCGCAGGAGAAAACCGCGCTGCTGCTGACCGAATCGGGCTGGAGTATTCCCGCCGGAGCAACGCCCACCTCACATATCATTAAGCTGCCGATTGGCGAGATTAAACAGCCGGCCGCGACGCTGGATATGCGAGAAAGCGTGGAGAATGAGTATCTCTGTCTGGCGCTGGCCCGCGCATTGGGTATCGACGTGCCGCAGGCAACGATTATCCGTGCCGGACAGATGCGCGCCCTGGCCGTAGAACGTTTTGACCGCCGCTGGTCACGCGATAAAACCCGGCTGATTCGCCTGCCGCAGGAGGATTTCTGTCAGGTGCTGGGGCTGCCCTCGTCAACCAAATATGAGTCGGATGGCGGGCCGGGCATTGCGGAGATCATGCAGATACTGATGGGATCGAGCAACGCCATCGAAGATCGCTACCGCTTTATGATGTTCCAGGTGTTTCAGTGGCTGATTGGCGCAACCGACGGTCACGCCAAGAACTTCTCACTGTTTATTGAGCGCGGCGGCAGTTATCGACTGACTCCCTTTTATGATGTGATCTCCGCTTACCCGGTACTGGGCGGCACCGGTCTGAACAAACGCGCGTTGAAACTGGCGATGGGGCTGCGCGCCACTAAGGGGAAGAAGACCGAGATCGACAAAATCTTCCCGCGCCACTTTATCGCCACGGCAAAAAGCGTCAATTTTGATCCTGACAGCCTGCAGCAGATCTTCGACGTCTTTATCCGGGCGTTTCCTCAGGCTGTGGTCTCGGTGCGCGATGCGCTACCGGCCGACTTTCCGCAGCACATCGCCGACGCCATTTTCAGCCATTCACTGATTATGCTGGAGCGGTTGCGCCATAAAGAGTAAGGGCGGTGATGAGGGGGCAATATCCTGAAAACGACACAATAGGCGTGACTCCACTGTATAGCTAAAACCTCGTCAGCTATGCTTATTTGACAGGCTTAACAAGGGAGTAAGGGTATGAAGTGTCCGGGATGTGAAGGAGAGGCGTTTGTTTATGCCACGCGAGACGTCAGTCTTAATACGGGAAATCCGGATGACGTGGTGGCAGATGTGAAGGGCGATCACTGTATCCGCTGTGGTGCGGTGATCATGAATGCCGGAACGGCGGCGTTGTATCCTGAAAAGGCTGAAGCGCTGGAGAATGCAGGCGTGCCCATCAAATGACATAGTGAGCCCGCACATCGCGGGCTTTTCTTTTTACACTCACGTTTATTCACTCACCGTTTTATTAAGTCTTTAAAACGGGCCTGATTATCCTCCAGCCAGGAAGTTAGGCGCACAACTCAATGCAGAAGGGCAGCCAAACACGGTGGTGACGATTGCCGCGACGGGTGAACGTTTTGCCCACGCCCGGCTCTATCCTTCTGATAAACGGATTGCGATGGGCGACAAGCTCTCTCTTACCACCGGCTATAAAGGAGGGCTGACCAGCCGATCCGCTTACGTAGTCAGAGAAGCTTCTGAGTTACAGTGTAACGTTGTGGATTGGCTGACCCGTCTGGCGATCCCCTATTATCACGCGGTAGTAAGCTGGCTGGAGCAATTGCGGATCGGGATCACCGGCGGCGAACTCTATTCACTTATCGAAACGGTACTGCCCAAAACGCAATATGGCTGGCATCTTAATCCAGGGCATCTGGTCGCAGACGAAGAGTGGCTAAGCTCGCCTATCTATCCCGATTCAGCGGTGAGTCTGAAAAGCGGTATGCTGCTGCAGATCGATATCATCCCGTCATTGCCAGGTTATGGTGGCTGCAGTATCGAGGATACGGTCGGGCTAGCCGACGCAGCATTGCGTGATGAACTGGCGCGTTGTTTTCCTGATGTCTGGCAGCGTATGACTCAACGCAAAGCGTACCTGACAGAGGTGCTGAAGATCCGATTACCAGAAGAGGTGATTCTGCTCTCAAACACGGTAGGGTATTTGCGCCCTTTCTTACTGGATAAGCGCCGTGCGCTGGTGCGCCAGTAGGGTCTTAACCGGCCGCATCAGGCCGGTAATAATTTGTAAAATTTAACTGAGAGTAAAAGGCAGACGCATCTGTCAGGATACGCGCCTCAGAAAGTTCCTGGTTGCTATCATTTGATGAAATGGTTTACCAAAAACGCGGTTTTGTTTGCCTGCAAAACTTCCCTTGCCGCGTTTATCGCACTCTCTGTGGCGCTCATTCTTAACTTTGAGAAACCGGCCTGGGCGCTGACCACCGTGTTCGTTACCTCACAACTCTATGCTGCATCGACTGTCTCGAAATCGCTATTTCGTCTGGTAGGCACGCTGCTGGGTGGCATCTTTATTCTGCTGATCTACCCTGAAACGGTGCAGTCACCCGTGCTGTTCAGCCTGTGCGTGTCGCTGTGGGTGACGGTTTGCCTCTGGCTCTCTCTGCATGACCGCACGCCAAAGAGCTATATCTTTATGCTGGCCGGTTACAGTGCGGCGATTATGGGCTTCCCCGACGTGGAGTCACCGTCGGCGATTATTAACACGGTGATTTCGCGTATTGAAGAGATCACACTGGGCATCCTCTGCAGCACACTGGTTCACCGACTGGTGTTTCCGGTGCCGATGCACCATCTGCTGGAGCAGAGCGTTAATCTCTGGTTTCAGAACGCGCGCAAATTATGTGATGAACTGATCAGCGGTATGGCAAAGAACAAATCGCTGGAGCGGGAAGATATCCTGATTCAGATGGCAGGTTATCCACTGAATGTTGAAACGCTGTTAACTCACTGCGTCTATGAAGGCGAGGCAGCGCGAAATGTCATCCGTCTGGTCAGCGTGCAGTATCAGCATCTGAGCTATCTGCTGCCGACTCTGACCGCGATTGAGTCACGGCTTGGGGTACTGGCCGAGCTGAATATTCGTTTTCCGCCGTGCGTCACCGACGTGTTTCAGCAGTTTCTGTTGTGGCTGCATCATGATCGAATTAAGGATATTGCCGGGCTGCGTGAAGCGATTGCTGCCAGTCAGACCACCCTGGAACGTGAGTGGCAGTCAGGGTTGCTGGCAACCGAAGAGAGCCTGCTATTGATTGGCCTGATGGAGCGGCTGGCTAACGTTGTGCGCATTGCGGATGCCTATGAGAATGTCAGTGCGCGCGCAGGGGATCTCTATAGCCACGGCGATGGGGCGGCAATCCGCAATATCCGGGAACATCGGCATATCGACAAAGGTCTGCTAAGGTTGTCTGCGCTGACGGCTTTTCTGGCGACGTTTCTCTCCAGCCTGTTCTGGATTGGCAGCGGCTGGGCTGATGGAGCAAATGCGCCTTTAATGGCGGCGATCATTAGCTCATTTTTTGCCGGTGTCGATTCCCCGGTGACGCCGATGAAACTGTTCGTGAAAGGGGTGATGGTTGCGCTGGTCGTCAGCCTGTTTTATATCGCTTTCCTAATCCCACAGGCTAATACCTTACAGGCGCTGATGATCTGTCTGCTACCGGGTCTGATGCTGCTGAGTCTGGTGATTGCCAATCCGGCGACCAATATGGTGGGACTCAGTGTAGCCATTCAAATCCCCGGTTTTATCGGCTTAAGCCATCACTATGTCCCGAATCTGATTGTTACACTGAATGCGGCAATCTCCTCGATGGTGGGGATTATGTTTGCGGTGGTGCTGACGGCGCTGATCCGCAATAAACGACCGTCATGGATTGCCCGAAGAGCGGTGCAACGGGGGCTGCGCGATCTATTAGGATTTATCAAAATGGTGGAGCGCAATTCCGCCACGCTGCTGTCACGCCAGCAATTTATTGCGCGGATGCTCGACAGGGTGAATATCATTCTGCCGCGTAAACGGCTCGATCCGGTGCCGGATATCGTGGTGGGCGGGTATCTGATTACGGAAACCTGGCTGGGTGCCAACTGTTATGACTTTTACGCGCGTTATCATGAGGTGCTGGAGAGTCATCAGATCGATAGCGGTCAGATGTTTCACGAGCTTGCGCTCTATCTGAAGCGCAAGATGAAGTCGCTGCAGTCAGTGCCACATCAGGACTTGCTGGATGAGTTGGACTTGTTACTGCTGGGGCTGGAGCCACTTGCCCGACAGGAGAGTGCAGTGGTCGCGCCCTTAATCCATCTGTTTAATATTCGGGTGTCACTGTTTCCGCATCAGCGCTGGCCGGAGTAAAGCGGCGGGTGGCTTAAAGAAAAAGATCGCCCAGAAGAGGAGATAAAACGTGATTTAGTTACATCATACATTTTATTTTCAATTAATTAATAATCAGGCACCGTGCCTGTATATCAATTCTGATAAGAAAAAGGATAACTGCACGGAAAAGGCCGGACAGGTGCAGAACAGAGATGACATAAAGGACATAGTGCCGATTTAAAATCAGAGTGATGGATACATATTTGTTGCCCGCCATGCTCAGGTGAAATCGTTTATAGATGCAGGTCATACGCCGCACCTGAAGCCAGCAAGAAGAGCAGGGGACGCATATCTCAGTGCAGGCAGAGAGGAGGGTTCAGCTTTTTGCCGGCGACTGAAGCTGATAAATCCACGCACCGAGCTGCTGATTATCTTCAGTAAAAACCTGAACCTCGACGCGATCATAGCCATCTTCAAACGCATCCAGCATCGGCCAGTGGGCATCCAGCTGGTCTGAAACAAACAGATAACCCGGCACATTGGGACCTTGCTCATCCAGAACGATGCCTGGAAAATCGGTCGCTGCGCCCCAGCCACGCTCATAGAAGGTGCCGTTCACCGAACCGGCCAGCCATTCTCCGCCAATGTTTTCCAGAATATGGGCATTCTCGCGGCCCGGACAGAGCGTGCCATATACAAATAAGCGTTTCATTTTCTCTCATCCAGAAAACTGTCGAAGCCAGCAACTTTAACGTGCCTGAAACGCCTTGTCTTGCAGAACTGCGACGTTATCGATGGCTTCAGCCAGCTTACGGGTCAAATTCTGTGGAAAGTGGCCACACCTATTGCGCAGCACATTCACGTAGGGACGCCTGAAGACTGGCGTAAAAGGGCGCTTTAGTGTGATCTGCACCTGTTCGTTTGCGCTTTACGGTCAGATTACTGAAAGGTGGTGGTGTAATTAACCGGAATGCCCTGGTCATTGATCACCGCATAATTCACAGAATCTCCGGATTTCAGCGTGGTGCGACTCTCAATCTGCAGATCAGAGTATGGGGCGAGAATAATATCTTTTATCGATTGCTGACCTTTGGGATTCACCGTCATGCTCATGAACCAGGGAGTAGGGTTGGTTAGCGTGATTTTATCTCCCCTGGCTGCGAAACGGAGCTTTTCCGGATCCGTAGTCTGCGGGGCGTTAAGTCCCGCAGGCCGGATAAAGATTTTCATCCGGATCCTCAGTGGTAACACCACCTTACGCGCAGCCGCGTTTAGCTCTTTTTTCAGCGCCGGTATCTGGTAAATATTTAACCAGTAAAGGCTCTCTTTGTCCGCGGGCAGCGCCTGCCGTGAGGTAAGCATCAGACGCAGTGAACGCATTTCACCCGGATACATTTTGACAACCGGCGGTATGACAATAACGGGCGTGATACTGGCATCGGGAGAAAGGGTCAGGTCACCATCGTCTGTCCAAAGTTGCAAAAAAGTTTCGTTTTGGCCGCTATTAATAACATTAATCGACTGGGTCAGATCTGACTGATTAAAAACAACCCGCGTTTTATCTACATTCACCACCGCCCACACGCTGAATGAGAGCAGGACGCCAGATAACACGAAGATGTTACTGAAAACTGACCACAACCTGTAACTGCGCATTGACTGTTCCTGCTGTAATAGTTTGCCCGCTGAGCGCTTCAAGAGAAGCAGTGAAATCGCCACTGTAAATATCAGCGCCTCCTGAGGAGATTTGCGACGTTAAATCTTTGTAGGCATACCAGCCACGGCTGTTGCCCGTGCCTGTCGATGTTCTGTCAGGGAGTAAATTGAGCGCCATATTATGGCTGTCATAAATCTTTATACCGACGCCGGAGGCGGCAGGGCTGCTGCCATAGTGGGTATCCAGCAGCCAGGTTAACCCGCCGCCAGCGGTGGTCAGCCCAAGATTCCTTGCCTGCGTCACCGCATTTGACTGATTAACCAGAAAGCCCATGGCAACATTTGCTGACGTGGTTGTAGAGGTAGTGGTGCTGGAGATTGCGCCGGCCTCACACTGGATAGTGATATTAAAAGGAGCCTGACTTTTCCCACCCTCGGCAAGGGTATTGACGCTGACGGTGGGCAACAGCACCACCGAAGGGTAATCCTGGACTTCGCACAGCGCGCCACGCACATAGGTGACATTGGAATAAGTGCTCCAGGCCGCGGGCCAGTTACGGTAAAAACCATACCAGTTAGAGAGGCTGTCCTGGCCCACCTTGAGATTATTGGTATCCAGCCCTGGCCCTTTAAAAGCAAGATATCCGCGAGGTTGTGTCCAGATATCTACATAGCGATTGCTGTTGCTAGCGTAATAGCGGGTAGAGTCTATTTTAAACATTTCATATAACACATTGCTAAATGCACTGGCCGGAATATAGATATAAGTGCCATCGGAATACCAGTCATTGGCCGTGAGTTGTCGGGCTTTCCAGTATCGGCTGTAATATTCGCCAGTTGTCAGATTGGTCAACCTTACGGCGACATTGGCGGCCACATCGTAATAAGCGCCATCTACTTCAGACGTAATATATTGCCCGGCATAGGGACTGTCGCCATTGGTAGCGTACATTTCATACAAACTGTCTGCATCTGCCACGGCGCAGCGGTAAAGAATCTGGTTAGCCGAGTAGGAAACATTGCTTGCGGATGTCAGAAAGCTACCCACAGAACTTGCCAGCAGGGTGCCGGAGGGCTGAAAGGTCTTCCCGGTATTGATACTGATTACTGAAGGCAGGCCCACATTACCTGAGCAGGTATCACAGGCACCCGTCCAGTTGGCGGCGGTATAACCTGCCGCAATCGCGCTCTGAGAAAGAGAGGAGGTGGCGGTGACGACGCTGCAATTGGCCCAGGCGGTTGTATTAAGCAGCAATAAAAAAAAAGACAGCCGTAATTTTTTGATTCTCACACTATTAACCCTTGCGGCAGACGGCATCCAGGCGAACAATATTTTCATTCACCCGACCGGTTATTTGATAATTAACAAAGCAGGTTTTATTGCCTTTATATTGCCAGTTGACTTTTAAGGTACCAGAGTCATGCGGAACCCGTGCATATAACTGGCCACCCTGGCCGACAATGCCTATTACGGTATTATCAGCATCACGAACTTCAGTACCCATTGGCGGAATATTATCATCTTCATTCTTCAGCGCGATCAACACCGCCTTACCTTGTAAGGTGGCGAAATGAATACGCGTAACAGAGCCAGCATAGGGCACAACGCGCTGACTGCCGCCGCTTAATTCAGCATCAGCATTCATATAACGTGTATCCAGGCTGACGGTATTAGCCTGATAAGGGGTCAGTGAGGGCAGAATGGCATAGCCGGACGGATTAATAACGGCACCTTGTCCATTGCGCACACTGGCTCCCTGAGCGCCTTCTGCATGGACAAGTGCAAAGGTGTCGCTGGTATAAGGTCCGGCAGTGATGCCGCCGGGATGGATTAGCACCGTACCAGAAAGCCCTAATCCTGCCTGGCGATAATTATCACCCTGGCCATAATTAGCACGGACCCCGCCCATGCGCGTATTCTGCTGAACATTTCCGCCGAACGAGGCACGGTAACTGCCGCTATTTTGCGTCTGTTCGGCTCCCCCATACAGGGACCAGGAGAGCCGGTTATTTTCGCCCGACGAACCGGTCAGGGAGAGAGTAGAATTACGTGTTTCTTTAGACTGGTTGTAGTTATAGGCCACTGACGCCGTGTTATTACCCCAGTTCAGCGGAACCGAGACATTCAAAGCAACGGTATTTTCGGTGTACTTTTCCCGCCTGGTGTTATCACTGTCGTCCAGACTCACACCGAAACGATCATAATTCCAGGTTGTGCGCTGTCGGCCAACGTTGAGACTGTAACTGATGTTTTTCCAGCTATTGTTATAACCAAGCTGAAGCTGAGTAATACGTGACCGGTTATTGTAGTAATCCGCTGTGCTGGCGCTCAGGCTAATTAAGCCATAATCCTCCATCGACTGACTCAGGGTCACAGAAAAATTATTGCGCTGATGCAATGTATCCGAATAGTAATTGATGCCATTATCCTGCTGGCGCCGGACACCCAGCACATCCTGCAGGTCGCGATAACCGCTGGTTGAATAACGATAGGCAGCCAGCACAAGGTTGGTTCCGGTCGCAAAGGTTTTGCTATAGCTCAACTCGGCGCGCCATCCCCTGGCATTTCTGTTTTGATCGACCCTGGCATCGGAAAAGGTGGTGTTCAATCCTACCGCACCCGCCTGAGAGGTCCAGACACCGCCAAGCAGCCAGGCCTGATAGTCCTCTGCCAGCCGCGATCCCGCTGTAGCAGTCACTCGGTTACTAATACCACGCTGCAAAAGCCCTTCGAAGAAAGTGTTATTAACGGAGTAATACTGCCGCACCCGACCTAACGCAACAGAGTAATGCCAGTTTCCCGGTCTGACCGAGTCAGGAACAGAAGCATAGGGAACGGTAAACGATGACGTTTTTCCATTCGCTTCAACGATCTCAACATCCAGATCGCCCTGGCTGCGGGTATTGTACAAATCATTAATAACATAGGGGCCAGGCGCGACATTCGTTTCATAAATAACGCGATTCAGCTGCCTGACAATAACCCTGGCACTCGATGAAGCGACGCCGCGAATTTCTGGCGCATACCCACGTCGGCTCTGCGGACGCATCCTTTCATCGGTGGTGAGTTTGATACCGTTATACGCGAGACTCCCAAACTGGGAGCTTTCCGTATAACTGTCGCCTAAGGTCAGCTGGCTATTCAGCGATTCAACAGGGCGCTGAAGCCAGGTTCTGACCGTCATATACCGAACGTCACTGCCGGTGACATTGTTGTCCATAAACCGCAAATTGCCCTGATGCCGCAGTTGCCATTTATCAATATTGGTACCAGCCGTCATACCACTCCAGAGATACTGGTATTGGTAACCGGATGCGGTATTCTTCGTCCAGTTGTAATTGGTATTATGCCGGATGAAGAGAGCCATTATCCCCGGGTCCCATTCAGCAACGGGGATATTTCCGCGTGGCAAATGAATTAATTCTGCATCCGGAATAGTTAATTGCAGCCGCAGTGAAGCCTGATCGAATTGCCAGCGTGCCGATGACGACCAGTGACCTAAAGGCTGACAGCCATCGCTGGCTGTGGATTTTTTTAGCGACTTAAGATGCAATGATTCAGCCACCGCTGGGGAAAGACAGGGTTCTATCGGCCGACTTTTCTCTTCTGGCAAAAAGGTGAGGGTGACGCCACTTTTAACCAGCTTATTGTTGACATAGATATCGACATAATAGTTGCCGGGTGCGATATTTTGCTGATTAAACTGGTCGATATTCTGACCAAAAGTGGAACCTTTAAACAGCGAAGGATCAAAATAGTACTCCTCCGCGAATCCATACGTTGAAAGAGTGAATGATGCACAGAGAGGTAAAAAAAAGAGGTGAATATTACCTGGCTGCAATCGGATAGTTTTCACTGACTTTTGCCCCCTGGTCATTCATCGCTGAAAGAGAAACTGTACTGTTAACGGATAAAGGTTGAATAGCGGCTTTGCATCTGACTGTTTTTATCGAAAAGGGCGCAATCATATCAGCATCACAGGCTATTTGTTTTCCTGCTGTTTTTATTGCAACGTCAGTAAGTGAGAGGTACCTGGGCTGAGTGTTGTTGATCTCAATTCCCTCTTTTTTCATCGTTATCTTTATCCCGTCGAAAATATTATCTGGCTGACTAATCCCTTTTGGCCGATAAAATATTTTCATCCGGTTGCGCAACATTAAAACCATACTGTTACGGCCTGACTCATCCTGAATATTGGCAGGTGGAATTTGCAGAGAGTTAAACCAAAAAACTGTCTCACGATCCTGTGGTAATGCGGTCTCAGGCATGAACCTGATTCGTAAAACCTGGCCAGTGAGAGGCTGAATCCGAAACAGCGGTGGCGTGACAATAAAAGGCGCGTCGCTATCTTCGCCCGGTTGCGAATCCATATTGCCGTTATCAAACCAGGTCTGAATGACGTAGGGGATTTTATCGTTGTTTTTTAACTGGACATCGACGGAGACCGCGTTACCCGGATAAATTATACGGCTACCAAGAATAGTGACGCTCGCCTGGACTTTATCCGAAATAAGCATCATCAAAAAAATCATTATTACAAATTTTAATGGGAAAAACATAATGCGCGAAGTCATATCGGATATCTCAAGCGTGGCGTGCGTATCCGGATGGCCAGATACGCACGGAAAAGATTACTGGTAAGTCACGGCATATTGCAGTGATGCGGATACCGTACCCGCAGTAGGTGTGCCTGCTGCGTAATAACGGGCAGAGTAGGTGGCAGAGCCTGAGGTTTCACCCGCCTGAAGGGTCATATCGCCGCTGCCGGTGTAACCACTGGTCAGATCGATGACCGCATCTTTCGGGTCGAGGATTTGTACTTCCACATTATTTGCTGTGCCGGTGTTCGATAAGTTACCGGCGGCACTGACGTTATTCCCCACAAATACCGTAGAGATTTTCGTGGTCTTAGTGCTGTCACCGGTACAGCCACTCACGCCCACGGTGAAGGTGGTATCACCCGCAGTCGCACCAGACGTTGCAAGGTCCGACGTACTCACCGTTGGCAACAGAACGACAGGAGAAGCATTATTACCGTTTACCGACACTGAACAGGTCTCAGAGGTCACTTCACCCTGAAAATTGATGGTGTTATCTGAGGCTGCAAATACGCTGCCTGACCCCAGCGCAAAACTGATTAAAACAGCAAGATTGAGCGATCGGGTTTTCATCTTCATTTAATACTCCTTTATCTTCTTTATGCGGAAAACAACTGATTGAGGCTGATGCCCATTTTCCGGCGAATAGCATCTTTGATGTTATAAACGCGCTTTTTTTCAACACCCATCTCTCTGGCTATAATTGTCAGTGAAAGCCCATTCATCGCCAGATCAAGGAACTGAACTTCATCCTGTTTGAGTGGATTAACTCTTTTACTGTTTTCAGCTTTCAGGCCAAAATAGCAGCCATTAATTTGTCTGCTTGTCTCTTCCAGAGACTGGTCTGCACAAATCACGGTTTGTATGCGGATATCCTCTTTTTGCCAGTACGTCGCAAGCGGTTCCATAAAGCGATCGCTGACGATAACCAGCATCAATCCAGTATTTTTTAAATATTCAATCCAGTTGCTGTTGGTAAAATACCTGACATTCCCCCGGGAGAAGTCAACGAAAATGCATCCTCTGCAAAAGATACTTTCATATTTTCCAGCCACCATACTAAGCAGGGATGAGGAGAAAAAATGATTCCCTCCAGGCCAGGTGGTGATTTTTTGCAATGGACATCGGTTATAAATGTCTGATGCGCGATGGGTGAGATCACAGCCATATTTGCAGGTGGCGCAGCGAATTTCCTCTCTGGTTATCTTTTTCATCATATTTAATGTCGTTGCGAGAGTTGTGGTTATTTTATCGATAAAAAACCGCGCATTTCAAGGCGATGAAAATTATCTGCTATTTACTGCATTCAGATTTTTCTTAAGTGGTGTCCTCCATGTCTGAGAGTAGGATTGGTTGAAAATTCGGGACACAAAAGGATGCCAATCCATCAGAGACGCTGAGAGACCAGGAGTTTTTTACGTCCGTTAGGAATATTTCGCAAATAAGGCTACTTTGATCAATAAAAATTCCGCACTCAAAGCTAAATATGCGTTAATTTTAATCAGTGCCCATTTTTGTATATTTCAACCTACGAACTGGTGTGGGTGAATAAATGCTAACTGCGTTTTTTTTGCGCTTACTCCTTATTTCATCACGATGAAATTACCATTAAATCTGAGAAATAAAAAAAAGGGGGATATTTAAGGCTAACAATCTCTTTTGGTTAAGAAAAATCCTAGTAACAAATATGTTAATTGACGCGCATGTTATAAATATTGATCTAAATCAGTTATTTAGCGAACGGAAACATAACTGTTTTTTACTATGTCATTAAAGTAAAAGAGATCTATAGTTATTTTCTAAAGGGGGATCAATTATTCAGGTTTTGTATAAAAAAATGATTTTTACTGCGTGAAGATTTACGTTTCTATTTTCTGACACATCGAAATTAAACGTGAAAATCTTGATTAGGGGTCAGGGTTCCAGGCTTGAGCATTATTGCGCCACGGTAATAACGCGCAGTGCGAGTATCCAGCATGGATTGGGCTGACCAAACAGTGGAAAGTTGACACTGGTTTTCTTCATCATTGCGGGACTTACTGGACAGGTAACGGAGTGAACAAAAAGTAGTTAGCTGTGGGTGCGCTTACGGCGATAGTGTTGTTAGGGGTGCAGACATCAAAATAACAAGAGAAAGAGAGTATGCGGAGACGCTTCTGCAGCATTTCTATGACAGCCAAACCCTGGTGACGGCGGTAATTTTTGCGTAGCGGCGTCATTGTCTGAGTGCAAAATGCATTTGATTAGGTGAAATCGGTAAACGGTCAGAGTGCGCAAAGCCTCTTACCGGTTGCAGAAGGTTAAACCGTCGTCAGGCTGCAAATCTCTGGCAGCAAATTTGTTGGTGAAGATAGCGCGTGACATCGCTGAAGAACATCTCCAGCGGAGAAAGCCAGTCTGAAGAGCGCAGCATGACATTCAGTCGCGGGTTGGAATACGCGGCACGAAAAGGGTCAGGAAGATGTCGTGATCGCATTTGACAGAGTTTGCTGCAATGTGGGAAACCGGCATAATCAACAGCAAATGGAGAACCGACCTGATGATAGACCGTCAGAATCCCGGGCAGCACGAATATGCGCATAATGTATATTATGTTAAATTGAATGTCCGATTGGCCATTTCCTTCTTGCTCTCTTGTTCCCTGCCATGCTGTTAATCTTATTCATCCTGAATCGCTCTTGCTGCTGGCAGCGTGTTAAACCGTCTTCGTGTCTTGCCTCTTGCCTGCAAACCTCCGTTATCAATTTACAATTGATAGGCTTGAACGCATCCACTACATGATGATCCTCGCAGCCGATAAATAACCTCCCCGCGGCTGAATGTCGCGGAGGTTGTAAACTCAGGACGTCATCGCGTTTTTTCGAGTCCAGAACAACACCAGAACCCGCTGTGACGATTGCCGCGGCCATACTAAGAACGCGTCTCCACCCGCGTGCATTCTCTGCGCACTGATTTGCCTCTGGCTGTGGCGGATATCATGCATGACGTAGTGGGTAACGGGGTTACGCCATATCAAGGCGGTTAAGAGTCGTTACCGCTCTGCCAGCCCTTCACGACATGAGTGAGAGCCGGCCTGGCATGAAACCTTTATTTACTGACAAGCAATTGCGGCTCAGAAGCCAAGTTAATGTCTGCAGTGAAACTGCATGATGTAACTAAGTCCGCAGCATCTCTCTTCTCAGAAATTTCACATTTCCTGCGAGTCAATATCTCTTTGGCCTCAGGCCCTTTATTCTTTCTGCACTGTCACTCGACCCCAAACAGTCAATAAAGGAAACATTGATGAAAATTTCATATGCTTTGATAGCAACATTACTGATGACTGCAGGCACGTCAGCTTTCGCAGCCCAGTCTGCTGTTGTCAAAAACCCACTAAGCGTACACGTTCTTAACCTGCAAACTGGCCAGCCAACGGCAGGCATTGAAGTTGAACTGGATCAAAAGCAGCAGGATAACTGGGTGAAACTGGCGTCTGGCGTCACTGATAACAATGGTCGAATCAGCGCCCTGTTCCCGCAGGAGAAAGCGGCCAGCACCGGCAGCTACCGCGTGGTGTTCAAAACCGGTGACTTCTATAAAAAGGAAAACCAGAAAACCTTCTTCCCCGAGATCCCGGTTGAGTTCAACATGGACGCTAACGGTGAGCACTACCATATCCCATTGCTGCTGAGCCCGTTTGGTTACTCAACTTATCGCGGCAACTGATCTGGTCCGCCTGATCCGGCGCTTAGGTGCCGGATTTCCCCCTCTCCCGCAGCGTGCGCCGGAAAACATTCCACCAGCCCGTCAATAAGCACCCGTCACCGTTACGTCACATGTCGGTTTTGCGGATGGACCTGATGGGTACACGATCCCACTGCAGTCATTATCATTACCCATTCCCTGGATTCCCGGTTCAGCCCGAGGCGCGCAGCCACACTCCTCTGCCTTACTCCTTCGCGTATCATCCCCTGTTGCACAGCAGCCCGCCAGGTTGCTCTCTTCTGCGTCCGGCACGCCGTCATAAAATGTCACGTTGCATTCGCCCCGGTCTCGCCAATCCCCCGCTATAGTTATTGCCAGTCACATCAGTCATAAAACCATGGAGATAACATGAGCCAACTTTTTTCCACTGTCTCGCTGGGCGACCTTCCGCTGGATAACCGCATTGTGATTGCACCAATGTGCCAGTACTCCGCTGAAGCGGGCAATGCGACTGCCTGGCACCGGATTCATCTTGGCCAACTGGCCTTTTCCGGGGCAGGCCTGATGATTATTGAAGCCACTGCCGTAGAGGATATTGGCCGTATCTCTCCCGGCGATCTCGGCTTATGGAATGATGACAATGAAGCCGCGTTGAAAACGGTTCTGGAGGATGTGCGTCGCTACTCGTCTATTCCGATTGGTATTCAGCTGGGACATGCGGGCCGCAAAGCATCGTGTGCCGTACCTTGGGAAGGCGGTCAGCAGATTGCGTCTGATGCCGGTGGCTGGCAAACCGTGGCCCCGTCGGCGCTAAGCTACACTGCGGATGAAGTTAAACCAGTTGCCATGAGCATTAACGATCTGGCGCGGGTGAAACAGGCCTTTGTGGAGAGCGCCCTGCGTGCGGTGCGACTGGGTATCGCGCTTATTGAAGTGCATGCCGCACACGGCTATCTGCTACATCAGTTCCTTTCACCGCTGTCGAATCAGCGCAATGATGAATATGGCGGTTCGCTGGAAAACCGTATGCGCTTCCCGCTGGACGTTTTTAAAGCCGTCCGCGAAGCCGTGCCCGCTTCGCTGCCGGTGGGTGTGCGCATTTCAGCCACTGACTGGGTCGAAGGCGGTTGGGAAATTAAGCAGTCAATCGCCTTCTCCCGGGAGCTGGAAGCGCTGAACTGCGCTTACATTCATGTCTCAAGTGGCGGCCTGTCGGAAGATCAGAAAATCAGCGTCGGCCCAAATTATCAGGTGCCCTTCGCCCGTGATATTCGTGAGCAGGTGTCAATTCCGGTGATCGCGGTCGGTTTGATCACGGAACCGCAACAGGCAGAAGATTTGCTGCTGCAGGGCGAAGCGGACCTGGTGGCCCTGGCGCGCGGCATTCTTTATGATCCGCGCTGGCCATGGCACGCAGCCGCCGCGCTGGATGGCAAAGTGCAGGTTCCGCCGCAGTATCTGCGCTCTGAACCGCACGACGTTAAAGGCATTCTGACGCAGGATCAGTAAGGCTTAACGGGCAGGCCGCATGCATGGCGGGCTGCCCTGTTAATGATAACGTCATTATAAAATGGTTTTCAGTCGTAGAGGCTGCAGCATCATGATGGTTTTGGCATCCACAATCTCACCCTGGTGAATCGCCTGTCACGCCTGATCAAAATCGATCTCCAGCCCCTCGATATTCTCGCCCTTTTCTGGCTATCCCGTCGGCCGATCATCTGCAGGTGGAGAGGAATGATTGGCGCTGAGCCAGCAGGCTATGACGATCATCTGCAATCGTAGCAGGCTTGCAGCGCAAGATGCGGGCCGGTCAGCGGTCGCTGCGTATCGGGAAATTGCTGTGCTACCGGGGTCATTGAACTTTGTGCCAGTGCCACCGCCACAGCTCCCTGCTGATAAGCCTGCTCAGCCGCCGCCACAATCAGCGCAAAATAGCGCGCCGCGTCACCCGCTTTGAACGCAGCCCATGCCCCTTCCACCAGCTCGACCTCCACCTGACTGCCGGGCTGACAAAAGAGTTCTCGCGTCGCCGCCAGTGTCGATTCTGCCGCACAGAGTGCTATTGCCGGACCCACCTGACGCTGCAGCGCCCTCGCCAGCATGCCGTCGGTACGCATGACCCGATCCTGCACACTGAAATCATCAGCAACCGGTGCCAGCGTCGAACAGGTGATTAATACGGCATCAAACTGTGGCAGTAGCACGCTAATCAATTGTGCGATACGACGGCGTAACTCAGCCGTCATTCCCCCGCTGCATTCCGCTTCAGTCAGCAGCGCAGGCATCACCAGGTGATTCAGTGGCGCATTGTCGCGCGCCAGTGTGGTGGCGGCCTCATCAAATATCGCGATATTACTGGCCGCAGTGTGGAAGCAAAGAATATTCAGGGTGAGCTCCGGTTTATCAAAAAGTATGGTCAACATGTGGGTTGCCAAACGGCATGATGAATAACAACACGATAACCGTCGGTATCCGTAAATGTCACGCCCCGTTGATCCCCGTAAGGATTAAATGAAGGGACCCGCTGGAATCCTGCGTCATCCATACAGGCACAACAGGCCTGGTCAGGCTGTTGGGGAATTCAGAGCACCAGCAAATCATGATGTGATGGCAATGGCCTGATGGGATGGATTTGACCGAGCGTGAATTCGAGATGCCACCCCAGCTCTTCAGCGCCGGGCATCACGCCACTAAACCCCCGATGGTCAGTTAACTCACCGAGTTTATGCAACCCCAGCCCGTGGCAATAGATCTGACTGCTTTGCGTGAGGTCAGTGACTGGCCGGGCGATACGCAGATGCTGCATATTCAGGGTTCTCTCCTCACAGTTCACTGATATCTATCACCGTTCCCTGTGTTTACCATGACGCTGGATGCGGAACAGATTTTCTGGCCACTTACACCGCCTGCCCGGTTTTTTGCAAGCGGATGTGACTATCAGTCAACCTGAACCCGTGCCGGCAAGCGCACGGCAACCGCTGTGCTACCGCAGTTAGCACGCTGTCCCCTGTTATCCGGGCAAACAGCTTACCGCTCACAGCGCTAAACGTCTTCCCGCCGCTGTCATCTACACTTTCCCGGTATTCATACGGCGATGCCCAGTGCATTGCCCGGCTATAAAAGGAAGACACTATGACTGAACAAGCAACCCAGAACCACGCCTGGTTACTGGCTTCTCGCCCACACGGTGAGCCGACCAAAGAGAATTTTCGCCATGTGGCGCAGCCCGTCCCGGAAATCAAAGAGGGTGAAGTGCTGCTGAAAACCCTCTACCTTTCGCTCGACCCCTACATGCGTGGCCGGATGGATGACGGTAAATCTTACGCCGCACCTGCAGAGCTGGACCAGCCAATGGTGGGCGGCACTGTCTGTCAGGTCGCCGCCTCAAAAAATAGCGACTTTAAGATTGGTGACTGGGTACTGGCGCAGAGCGGCTGGCAGGAATATGCGGTCTCCCAGGGCAAAGAAATTACGAAGCTGGGCAACGATCTGCCGCACCCATCATGGGCGCTGGGCATTCTCGGTATGCCAGGTTTTACCGCCTATATGGGTCTGATGGATATCGGTCAGCCGAAAGCGGGTGAAACCCTGGTGGTCGCCGCAGCAACCGGTCCGGTGGGCGCAACGGTCGGTCAGTTAGGTAAGCAAAAAGGCTGTCGCGTGGTTGCGGTCGCGGGCGGTGAAGAAAAATGCCAGTACGCGGTTGATACACTGGGCTTTGATGCCTGTCTTAATCACCACAGCGCCGATTTTGAAGAGCAGCTGAAAAACGCCTGCCCGGATGGCATCGATATTTATTTCGAGAACGTCGGAGGTAAAGTGTTTGATGCGGTATTCCCGCTGCTTAACACCGCCGCGCGCGTGCCGGTCTGTGGTCTGGTTTCGGCTTACAGCCAGCGTGAGCTGCCCGCTGGCCCGGACAGAACGTCACTGATGATGGCGGGTATTCTCAAACGCCGTATCCGCATGCAAGGCTTTATCATCTTCCAGGATTATGGCGACCGTTACCCTGAGTTCCTGGAGGCGATGCTTCCGCTGGTTGAGAGCAAAAAAATCCACTACCGCGAGCACATGATCGAAGGATTAGAAAATGCGCCCCAGGCGTTTATCGATATGCTGAATGGCAAAAACTTTGGTAAAACCGTGGTGAACGTCGGCGCCTGACGATGTAAGCGTGCCGCGTCGCTGACGTGGCACGCCTCTCATCAGTGCGGCTGCCGGGAGACGTGTTCGGCAGCCGCGCGGTTTGCGGCACTGACCGCCTCTCCCAACGTTGCCCCGATACTCAGGCGCTGACACAATACGCCGACAAAACAATCCCCTGCACCGTGGGTGCTGACCAGAGTCACCTTCTGCGCCGCCAGCGTGTGGGTCACTCCTGCCTCGCTGTAAGCCACACCATGTTCACCGGCGGTAACGACCACTCTGGCAAACCGGCTGGCCAGCGATTCTGCCGCTGCGCGCGCCGACGTCAGATCCTGCACGTTAACCCCGCACATATCGCGCGCTTCTATAGCGTTCACCACCAGCAGATCGATACAGCGTTCAAACACCCCCGATAACGGCCGGGCGGGCGCGGCATTGACGCAGACCACAATCCCTCGCTGCTGCGCCGCCTGAGCCGCACAGAGATTCACCGCTTCCGGGACTTCGTTTTGCAGCACCAGCAGCGACACATCCTGCCAGAAGCACGGCTGTTCAAAGATCTCCAGCGGGATCTGCTGATTGGCATTAGAAACCACCACCGCGCCGTAATCCCCTTCGGCATCGGTAATCGCTACGCTCATCCCGGAAGGAAGCGTACTGATCACGCTGACGGCACTGCATTCGACGCCGGCCTGTTGCAGATGATCCAGCAGAAATTGCCCCTGCTGATCGCGACCTACTGAACCGGCAAAGCGCACCGCTGCGCCGGCGCGGGCCGCAGCGACCGCCTGATTACCGCCCTTGCCACCGAACTTATAGTGACAGGCGCTGCCCATCACCGTTTCGCCTTTTTCTGGACGATGGGGAGCGTCCAGCATAATGTCGTAGTGAAGACTGCCGGTGACTGCAATTTTGCTCATAGCTAGAATTCCCGCAAATCCTGAACCGCATGCTGGGTTTTCATCAGGTTTTTCTCCGCCCGCTTCAGATCTTTCTTGGCGATAGCGACAAACAACGCATCCAGAATATTGAGCTGGGCGATGCGTGACGCGGCGTTTTCACCCAACAGATGCGATCCCTGAGAGGTTGAATTGAGGACCACATGCGCACTCTGCGCGATCGGTGATTCTGCGTAGTTGGTAATGGCGATAACCTTCGCGCCATTCCTTCCCGCCAGTTTCACCGGATCGTTCACGGCACGCGTAGCACCCGAATGGCTGATGACGATAACCACATCGTCATCAGATAACACGGCGGCTGACATCAGCATGATGTGGGCGTCGTCATAGGCGGTCGACTTGATGCCAATCTTCAGCATCTTATGTGACAGGTCCCGCGCCACGGCAGCAGAACCGCCCACGGCGTAGAGATCGATATGACGCGCTTTAAAGATGATGTCCGCCGCACGATTGAATTCAGAGACATCCAGAATCGATAAGGTCTCTTCGATCGCCTGGATAGAAGTTCTGAATACTTTCGCCAGCAACTGCTCCGACGAATCATCCGGCTCAATTTCCGCATGCAGCCCCGCCACTTCAGACTGGTTGTAATAGATCAGACCACTTCTGAAATGCCTGAAGCCGGTGAAGTTAAGTTTTTTGGTAATCTTAACGATCATCGCTTCAGAGACGTTGTTCTCCCGCGCAATCTCCTTTAATGATGACTGCTGGGTCATGTCGGTTCGGGCAATTATCGCCTCAGCCACCCGACGTTCCAACGGCGTCAGCTGGGGCAAACGCATACGAATCTGAGCACCAATGGCTCGTGGATCTTGCTTCATTACTTGCCTCGGGTCGCCCGGTCAATCAACATCGCTATGATAATAATAAGGCCGGTAGCGAGCAATTGGTAAAAGGCCTGAATGTTCAGTAAGGTCAAGCCATTACGTAAGGCCCCGAGAATAACCACGCCAATCAGCGTCCCGAATATGCTGCCCTTACCGCCCATTAACGATGCACCGCCGATGGCCGCTGCCGCGATAGCATCCAGCTCCCACAGGTTGCCGATAGTCGGTTCAGCAGCACCCAGACGACCAATCAGAATCAGCGAGGCCAGGGAGGCCAGTAAGCCTGAAAAGATGTAGACCGTGACTTTGGTGCGCTTCACCGGCACGCCCGCGACCCGCGCCGCCTCTTCGTTGCCGCCAATCGCCAGGATATATTCACCCAGCGGGGTCTTGTTCATCACGGTCCACAGCAGCAGCGCAATCACGGCCACAATCACAATCGGTGTCGGGATACCAAAAAGCGTACTGTTAATCAGGCTGCGAAACGTCAGTGGAATACCGAAGATAGGATTGCCGCCGGTGTAGATCAGCGCGATTGCCCGGAACAGCGACAGGCCGCCCAGCGTGACAATAAACGGCTGCAGTCCGGCATAGGCAATTAGCGTACCGCTGAACAGCCCGCATATCGCGCCGACACCCAGCGTCGCAAGGATCGCCAGCGGCACCGGCACGCCCGACGCCATCAGGGTTGCACCTAATACCGCAGAGAGCGCCGCCGTGGGTCCGACCGAAAGGTCAATCCCGCCGGAAATAATCACCAGCGTCATGCCCAGTGCTATCAGGGCATTAATTGAGGACTGCTGCAGAATATTCAACAGATTAGGCAGGGTGAAAAAAACCGGCGACAGAAACGAAAATGTCACCACGATAATCAGTAAGCCAATCAGGGTACCGGCATCACGCAGATTAAATTTCAGTCGCAGCGCGGGTCGGGTACCCGGCCCGGTGGATGTCTGAGTCGTCATAGTTATAACCTTAAATAGTGTCAGGTAAGCGTTCAGGCGGTCTGGTCGATATCTTTAATGGCATAACGGGCAATGTTCTCTTCGGTGATCGCGCTGCCGGATAACTCTTTGGTTATTCGTCCCTCGCGCATCACCAGCACCCGGTCAGAGATACGCATAATCTCGGTCATCTCTGACGACACCACGACAATGGCTTTACCCGCCTGAGCCAGTTTTTCAATCAGGTGATAGATTTCAGACTTGGCGCCAATGTCGATGCCGCGCGTCGGTTCATCAAACAGAAACACATTGGCATCCGCCGCAACCCAGCGGCCAATAATGACTTTTTGCTGATTGCCGCCGCTCAGCGTACCGATGGTTTTCTCAATGTCGAGTGGGCGCAGTTTCAGGTCGCCCATGACCTTCAGCGCCTCGCGGTCCAGCCGGGCCTGGTTCATCAGCCCCGCCGACGTGAAGCGGTGCATCGACGGCAGCGCCATATTCATCTTCACCGCCCGCTCTTTGATAATGCCCTCTTTTTTGCGGTCTTCCGGCACCAGGCCAATACCCGCTTTGATCGCCGCGCGCACGTTGTGGTTCTTTACCGCTGTGCCGTTGACGCTCACCGTGCCACGGGTGCGCCTGTCGATCCCGGCAATCAGCTTCAGCAGTTCAGTGCGTCCTGCGCCGACCAGCCCGGCAATCCCCAACACCTCGCCAGCCCGTACGCTAAAGCTGGCGGCCACGACCTCATTGCCACGCGTCAAATCATCCACCCGTAGCACTTCGCGATCGCTGACAAACGCCTGGTGGTCAAGCTTGTCGATCTTCCGTCCGACCATTTTGGCGACGATGCTCTCCTCATCCTCATCACAGATGTTGACCACCCCAACCTGCTTTCCGTCACGCATAATGGTGGCGCGGTCACAGACCCGGAAAATCTCGTTCATCTTGTGAGACACGTAGATCAGCGAGACACCCGTCGATTTCAGATCGCTAATCAGCTCTGCCAACCGGTCAAATTCGCGTGGCGTCAGGCTGGAGGTGGGCTCATCCATAGCGATGATTTTGGCGTCGTCCAGCAGCGCCCGGGCAATTTCCACAATCTGCTGCTGCGACACCTTGAGGTTTCTGATCGGTGTGCTGGGATCGATACTGGGATCCAGCGTTTTCAGGATCAGGGTAGCCCGCGCCAGCTGGGCTTTTTTATCCACCCAGTAGCCCCCAGCGCGGGTCATCGGGCGACCCAAAAACATGTTCTGCGCCACGGAAAGCTCAGGAACGTGCTGCAACTCCTGGTGGATCATCGCGATCCCGGCCTGACGAGCGCTGAGCGGACTGCGGATTTGCACCCGACTTCCGTTGACGTTAATCTCCCCGCTGTCAGGACTGCGAACGCCTGAGAGGATATTCAGCAGCGTCGACTTACCCGCACCGTTTTCCCCAATCAACGCGTGGACCTCGCCGGGCCGCACCGAAAAATCGACATCCTGCAGCGCGGCGGCGTTACCGTAACTTTTGCTGATGCCACGCATCATTAAGCGAAACTGTTCCATACCCGCTCCGACTGACTTATTGCTGAGCCAGCAGCTGACGCAACCGGTTGTTGTCTTTGGTTGAGAACGCGTCGACATTCTCTTTGATGATCAGCGCCTGTGGCGTCGAGACAACGCGCGACAGCTTCTGTCCGTTGATCAGACGGATCATGACGTCCATCGCCACTTCTCCGGTCAGTACCGGGAAGCTGTCAACCGTGCCGGTAAGCTCACCGCGCTTAATTGAGGCATAGGCATCAGATATGCCGTCGGTGCCAAAGATTGCCACCTGTGACGCTTTGTTCTGTGCCCGCACCGCTTCTACTACGCCCAGCGCCATGGTGTCGTTGTTGGCGTAAAAGCCGATCAGATCGGGATGCTGCTGCAGAATAGTCGACGCGGCGTTAAAGGCCTGCTCACGACTCCAGTTAGCGGGCACGCTGGCCACGATGGTAAACTTACCGGCGCTGTCCAGCGTCTCTTTAAAGCCACGGGTACGCTGGCCGGCGGCATAAACGCCTGGCTGCCCTTCAATCACCGCCACTTTACCGCCCTGCGGATGGTGCTGAATAAACCACTTAGCTACCCGCACGCCATTATCTTTCTGGACGTTACCGACGTAGTAGCGCGCATTCGGCATTACCGCATCGTTGACGTTCACCACCGGGATATTTTTACTGCTGGCACTCTCCAGCGCAGGCTCCAGGTTGATGTCGGTCTGCGGCGAGACCAGCAGACCGTTAAAGCCCTGCGAGATAAGGGTTTCCGCAATCGACAGCTGACCAAGCTGGTCGTCTTCATTGGCCGCCGCCTGATAAGCGACAGTGAAGCCATATTTTTTCGCCGTGTTCTGGTAGCCCTGGCCGAGTGAGCGCCAGTATTCGTTGGTCAGGGTTTTCGATACCCCGCCAATCTTCAGCGCCTTATCGACTTTTGGCAGTGCGCCATATTTGCTGTCGAGCTGGGTCCAGTCAGTGCGATCTGGTTCAGTGTCTGACTGCAGCGGGGGCAGTTCTGCCGCATAGAGGGTGCTGCAGAGCAGGGAGGAAGCGATAACGGCGAGCAGGTGTTTTTTCATTTTTTATTCTCAGCGTGTTAGGTAGCGTTTTTTTGTTATGTAGGGTGTCGCGGTTATTACGCCAGCATGATGTCATTGATGATCTGCTGGGAGGCAACCGCATCCTGACGCTCGATGGCCGCCAGTAATGCCGCGTTGTCGTGCAACTGCTCGCACAGCTTCAGCAGCCGGGTCACGGTCGCGATATTGCTTTCTGCTTCACGGATCGGGTCAAGACCACTGGCATCCGGGAAGGTATCGAAGTAGTAGGCACCGCTGTAGCCATCACGCTGCATCTGCCAGAGGAACTCCAGCGTGGCGCGCGGGTTAACCGAGCCGACCATCAGGCCGTCATCACGCTTGCCCCAGCCGTCATTCAGGTCCAGCCCCAGCAGCCGTGAGCGACGCGCCACCATTGCGGCGGCATAGGCCGGAATCTCATTGGCAAACAGGACATGAGCAAAATCCAGGGTAATCCCCAGGTTGGCGCAGCCTGCCTCTTCTACGGCCAGCAGACAGGTGGTGGCGTTAGGAAAGATGCTGTAGGCGCGTGGCTCATTGGGTTTATATTCGATGCTGACATCGACATCCGGGGCATACTCCGCCACTTCACGCACGGCGCTGACCGCATCCTCCCAGATCTTCTTATAGTCCGCCTGGAAGCAGTAATCGAAACCGTCCTGCCCCATCCACAGCGTCATCAGCCGCGAACCAAATTCCCGACCCGCGTCGATACCCCGTTTGGTCAGATCAATCGCTTCGCGACGCACTTTCGCGTCGGGATGGGTGAACGCGCCGATTTTGAATTGCGGTGCGTCCCAGCGCATCTGCATGCCGTTGACGGCCAGACCCGCATCGTTGATCGCCTGGCGCAGTGTGGGGATATCGCTGGTGAGATGCTGCGGAAAGTTGAGATCGAGATGCGTTAAGCCTTTTACCTTGCCTGCACGGGCAATCATCTGTAGCACAGAGGGCTTGCCCTGCTGATCGGGCCAGTAGAGGTGCGCCCCCGAGGCGAAAGAGTTAAGACGGGTAGCAAATTTCAGTTCCGACATGTGCATCATTCCTTCAGAGTGCGTGTTGTGAAGTACTTTTCATATTCACAGTTAATTGTGAAGTTATATATTAATCTACCCCTCGCGGCTTAATGCGCAAGTCAGTCAGGCAGGTAAATGATTAAACTGGGAGAGCTGTCACGAAATAGTTTCAGGGGGATATCAGAAGGCATGCGAGTAAAGACGGAAAAATTGATAATAAAAACAAAAGGCTGCATCACAAAATCGGGAGTGAAGTCTGGCAGGCTAAAAGGTGAAAAAAGCTGAGCACCGGGGAGACGCTCAGCGGGTCAGGATAACGTCAGACGGAAAGCAACCACGCTGTCACCCGCCGTGGTGCCGAGCAAGCCGTGACTACCCGCCGCAATCACGACGTATTGCTTACCCTCTTTACCCAGAAACGTGGAGGGCGGGGCCTGCCCGCGCTCAGTTCAGTCTGCCACACTCGGTTCCTTTTCCCGTTTACGTTTATCAATGCATACTGCTGAGTGAACAAACCCCGTAGGCAGATGCGACGTATCATCAGCAAAGTTTGCAATGCGCTGGCGCAATGCCACAGATTGAGATGGCTAAGGTGGAAGCGGTAACGGAATCCGTGGTCATCCCGCTGCCCTACATCAGTACGCCCCATCATAATGCCGCCTGAGACTCACCTTCGGCAGGCAGCAACTGCACTGTATTGATGCGCAGGCGAATAATTAGCGGGTTAATTTAACCCGGCTTCGGTGGCTCAGCGGCCCGCACTCTTTTCCGGCCCACGGTTTGCCGGAAGAACGCCCTTTCCGGCATCAATTTTGCTTCTGCTCTCCTGAGACACTTAATCAGGAGACGTGAGATGACACCCAGCCGTTACCGTTACACTATTTTTTCACTGCTGTTCCTGACAGCCCTGATCAACTACATCGATCGCGGCGCCCTGTCGTTTGCGGCCAACGCCATTGCGACGGAGTACCACTTCAGCAACGTCCAGCTCGGTGCAGTACTGGGTTACTTTGGCTTTGGCTATCTGTTTGGTTCGCTGTGTGGCGGCTTTCTAGCCGATCGTATCGGCACGAAAAAAGTCTGGCTACTGGCAGGTGTGCTCTGGTCGCTGCTGGAGATCGCCACCGCCTGGGCGGGAGAGTTAGGCATGGCGCTGTTTGGCGGCTCCGCCATTATGGGCTTTGCGGCCCTGCGAATACTGTTTGGCTTTTCTGAAGGCCCGGCCTATGCGCTGATGAATAAAGCGATTGCGCACTGGGCACCCGACAACGAGCGTGGCTTTGCGCTGGGTATCGGCCTGCTGTCTACTCAGGTTGGTGCGCTGCTGACCGCCCCGATTGCGGTTGGCCTGCTGCTGCTGACGAATGACTGGCGCATGATGTTTATCCTGCTCGGTGTGTTCTCCCTGCTGGCGATGGCACTGTTTGCCCGCACCTTCAGCGACAGCCCTGAAAAGAGTCCCCACACCAGCGCGGCTGAACGCGCACTGATCCAGAGCGGTCAGCGCCGCAGCGCAGGCGACAGCCTCCCCCTGCCCTGGTGGCGCTTCTTTACCAGCCGCACGCTGGTCTGCAACGCGCTGGGCTACTTCTCCTTTCTCTACATCACCTTTACTCTGGTCACATGGATGCCGAAATATCTGCAGGATAATTTCCATTACGACCTGCATTCGCTATGGTATGTCGCGATGATCCCCTGGAGCGGTGCCTGTATCACGGTGCTGCTGGGCGGCCGTATTGCCGATGCCCTGCTGGCCCGCTTTGGCAACCTGCGGCTGGGGCGCAATCTGTTTGCGGCGGTCACGCTGTGCGGCACCGCCTGCTGCTTTATGGCGATCCCCTGCGTGCAGTCGGCCGCCGGGATTATTGCGCTGATGACCCTGGGCAATGCGCTGAATGCGCTGGTGAATAATGTTTACTGGTCGGTAGTGATTGATGTCACCCCCAAAGCGTCAGTCGGCACCTACAGCGGCATGACGCTGGCGATTGCGAATCTGGCGGCGATTATCTCGCCAATGCTCTGCGGCTGGCTGGCGGAATATTACGGTTATAATGCGATGTTTACCGTCACCGCACTGATCGCCTTCGGCAGTATGCTGGCGATGACGCTGCTGCAGCCGGAGAAGCCGCTGGTGGCAGAGAGGCAGTCCGGCGCAGCGGACGTTTCTGCTGCCTGATAAGGGTCAGCCGCCTCTGCATGTCACAACCTATGCTGCGATCGGGTTGGTCCGCAGATCGGGTGGGTCCGCAGATCGGGTGGGTCCGCAGATAGTCAGGCTCCGGTTCACCCTGCCCGCGCATAAACGCCGCCCTTAAGGCGGCTTTATCTGTCATTCAGACGGGCAAATTATCTGTTCAGGTTTGCCACGGCGGTCCCACCGGCTGGCGACAAGCCATAACATTGCCGTCACAACCCAGCCAATGACCCATGAGACATCCGGCAAAAATCCAGGTCAGCGAGCCATGGTGCAACGGGTTGTCGATAAAAGGCAGTTGCACCATTATCCCCAGAAAATAGACCGCCATTCCTGCAAGGTTCCAGCGGCCATAGCGTCCGTCTGGCTGCGAAAGTGCGGGGATATCAACTCTGCCTTTCGTGATCAGATAGAAATCGGTAAGGCTAATGGCGCTCCAGGGCACAAAGAACGCCAGCAGAAACAGCAGGAAGTGGGTAAAGGATTTCAGAAAGGCTGGTTCACTGAGCAGAGCAATGACGCAGGACAGCGTCACCATCAGTACGACAAACAAAATTCGCCCGCGCCGACTCAGCGCGGTTTGCTGACGGAAGCCAGAAACGAGGGTTGTCAGTGACATAAAACTGCCGTAAGCATTCAGCGTGGTAAACGTAATTTTCCCAAAGCAGATAGCAAAATAAATCACCATAGCCATGGTCGTCGTGCTGCCGAGACCGACAATGTAACCGACCTCATTGCCTGCAAACGCCTTTCCGGCAATGGCAGCGACAATCACCCCCAGCGTCATGGACGCCTGCGTGCCAAGCACGGTGCCGAAAAAGACCGAACTGAACAGTTTCTTCGCAGAGACATCTGCCGGCAGATAGCGCGAATAGTCCGAGACATACGGACAGAAGGCAATTTGCCATGACGAAGAAAGCGAGACAGCCAATAGAAAATTTGCGGGTGTAAAATGCTGATTCTGCCATACCGCAGATAAATCCTGCGTGGAGAACAGCGTAATGAACAGATAGGCAAAGGCTAAAATACCTATAACGCTCGCCAGCTTCCCCAACTGATGGATCACGCGATAGCCCAGCACTGCAATAACCACAATGAGGGCGCTGAACATAATCATCCCGGCGGCAGTGCTGACAGGGATAAGTTTAGCCAGCGCTTGCCCCGCTAATACCGTACCGCTGGCTGAAAATCCCACATACATCATGCACACCAGCACCAGCGGAATGACGGCACCAAACACGCCAAACTGCATACGACTGGTGATCATTTGCGGTAATCCGAGTCGCGGGCCCTGGATAGCATGCAGAGACATGATCCCTGCTCCTGATATCTGCCCCACCAGTAAACCGATAAGCGACCACACCACATCGCCACCCAGTACCACGGCCAGCGCACCCGTGACAATCGCCGTAATTTGCAGATTGCCCCCAAACCAGAGCGTAAACTGACTAAAGGGATGACCATGACGTTCGCGCAATGGGATGTAATCAATAGAACGGGTTTCTGCCAGGCGCTGTTTCTCTGCGCCTGGATACGCTGGAACGGATGACTTAACCGACATAGAGTCCTCGCTGAAACAGTGAGAGAGGCGTTAAACAAAAATAGGGTTTGTCAATGCTACGGTTGAGAGTACATGTCTATACATTTAGTCATGGTGTCACGCACCTCAGGAAGTTACAAGACAACCTGTCATTGGAAAATGTGATGACATGGACAGGCCTGTAATGACAAGTGACAACACATGATCGGGCTGTATGAAAGCCTGTTTTCAGGGAATGATGGCGGACTGTTTGACGGGTTGCGTTGTAAAAGGCATTTATTTTGTACAATCGTCGCCAAATCTGACAACAGCGATGACCGGGGATGACGGATGGATTGTTCGATGTCGCCATGCTGAAAATTGGGCAGATTTGCCAGCAGTTTCTCCCGCGCCAGCTCCACCAGGCAATGCGCTGCAGGCGGGCGGCGATAGCGGGCGTAAACCGCACCCGCAGTGGCCGGGCCGGGCCGGGCCGGGACACCGTACATCACACTGTAGGGCGCGACGTTTTTCGTCACCACCGCGCCCGCTGCCAGCACCGCACCATCACCAAGAGTGACGGAGGGCAGCACAATCACGCCGTGACCGATCCAGACATCATTTCCTCTCACCACCCGATCGGCGCGGCGGGCAGCCAGGAAGTCCTGTTCGCGCCACGCGTTGCGATGGTATTACTCCGGGCAGGCGGTAAAGCGATGCTGTGAAGCGCGGTCTATAGGATGATGAGGCGCACCGATACGCACCGGATTGGCGATGGCGCAGAAACGCCCTATCCGGGTGTCGGCCAGGCAGCAGTGCTCGCCGACACAGGAGAAGTCACCCAACTCGCTGTATTCCAGCGTGCTGTGCGCCAGAATCTCACACTGCTGACCCACGATGGTCTCCCGCACCTTCACACTCTCATCAATCCAGGTGTGCGCTAAACGGGCGGGCATAACGGCGGCAATGAACATAAAACACCCGGTCCGGATAAGCAATGCCCCGGCGGCGTGCTTTGGCCGCCCCATCTTACCCGCCTTTAATGACAGAGAATTGACACAGAAAAAAGGCGGAGTGGTTAGCTCCGCCTTGTTTCAAGTTCCGGTTAACCTGCGTGACCGGTCAGTTGCATAAGGGCAACGATGATCTGCAAGATGACCCGGATAAGATCCAGAATCAGCTTAGTCAGTTCCATCACTTTCCTTCTCCTTTTACAGGAGCGCGCTGTTCGGCAACCAGGGCTTTGACTCTACCCGCCGGGCGCCTAAGCACATCTTTGTGGAGAGGGCTGAGCGGCACTCACGGTTAAAGCCACAGGCCAGCACCACCTGATACCTGCCGGGATTTTAAAACCGTGCCCCTGGGAGCGGCCAGTCGACCATGAGGCGATACCCAACACTCAACACCTGTATAAACATACAGCATTTTGCCGAAACTTGAAATCCTTAGCCGCACATTTTACAATCCCGTTTGTGGAGAGTGCTGAGCACCTCGTTCGCAGTGCGGTTACCAGCCGGGCGACGAACAAAAAATAAAGGATTTGGCGAGATGCCAAATCCTTTTTTTATGCCTGCTTTTCTGCTGTACGTTTTCCTGCATTAATCCGCGCAGAACTTATCGGGCCGTACTAATACGCCAGATGGTATTGCCCGCATCGTCAGCAATCAGCACGCCGCCCTGCTTGTCGCTGGCCAGACCCACCGGCAAACCACGCACCTGCTTTTCGTCGTTCGTCAGGAAGCCCGAAACCACCGTCTGCGGCTGACCCACCGGCTTGCCGTTTTCGAATTTCACCCACACAACTTTATAGCCATTCAGCGGCGTACGGTTCCAGCTGCCATGTTCGCTGATAAACGCACCGCCGCGGTATTGCGGCATGTTGTCGGCACCGTAAAACAGCAGGCCCAGCGGGGCGACATGCGAACTCAGGGCATAATCAGGTTTGATCGCCTTCTCCACCAGGTCGGGACGCTGCGGTTCGGCGCGGGTATCAACATGCTGACCAAAGTAGCTGTAGGGCCAGCCATAGAAGCCTTTGTCCTGCACCGAGGTCATGTAGTCAGGCACCAGATCGGAGCCGATTTCATCACGCTCATTGACGACGGCCCACAGCTTGCCGCTCTGCGGTTCCCACTGTAAGCCAGTCGGATTGCGCAGTCCGCTGGCGTAGATACGGCTGGCACCACTGGCCGCGTCCACTTCCAGCACCGCGGCACGGCGATACTCTGCGCCAATGCCGTTCTCGGTGACGTTACTGTTTGAGCCAACACCCACATAGAGCTTACTGCCATCGGGGCTGGCTAGCAGCGATTTGGTCCAGTGGTGGTTAATCGGCCCGCCCGGCAGTTCCGTCACCTCCTCAGGCGCGGTGCGAATCTCCGTCTCCCCTTCGCGGTACGGGAATTTTACCAGGCTGTCAGCATTCGCCACGTAGAGCGTGTTTCCGATCAGCTGCATGCCAAACGGCGAATGCAGATTCTCAATAAAGCGGTGCTGCTCCCATTTGCCATTGACGTTGCGCAGCAGCGTTATCCGGTTGCCACCTGCGCCGCCCTTGCCTGAGGCTTTCTGCACAATGCCCATAATCAGCTGTTTTGGCCGGGTGGTGGGTTTAGGAGGGCCGTTGGATTCAGCCACCAGCACATCGTTATTCGGCAGCACGTAAACCTGGCGTGGATGCTGAAGATTGTCGGCGATCTTTTCAATCTTCAGCCCGTCAGCCACTTTTGGCATTTCGCCCGCTTTCCAGGGCGTACCTTCCGGCACCTGCATCGGCGGCATAAAGAAGTTCTTCGCCTGTGGCAGTTCGGGATTGGGCCCAATCTGCTTTTGCGGGTCAACCAGCGCGCCATCATCACAGCCTGCCAGCAGAGCTGTCAGGGTAAGCGCGATCAGCGTTTTATGCAGTATCTTCATGGTGGCTCCTCCTTAAGCGCTACGCTGACGTAACGCAAGTTGCACATTCGCCAGCAGCAGCAGCGCTACGACCAGCGTCGAAAGCGTCACGCCCAGCGGGATCACTGCGGCGGCATCACGACTGTGAATAAACGCATTGACGATAGCGATCACAATAGCCACCAGCCAGAGCCAGAAATGGCCCTTTTCCGCGCTGTCACTGCCGCGAAACAGATAAACCAGCGCGATGAGTCGCGGCACAATGGCCAGGATCAGTCCCAGGGCAATCAGCCAGCCTGCGGCATCAGTCCAGAACAGCACAAAGGTCTGGCTATAGAGAATATCGAACAGCCAGGCCGCGACAAAAAAGCCCAGCGGCACCGGCTCCAGCAGAGCGTACAGCGTCACGGCAAACGCCGATCTTCCCAGAGTATTGCGCATGTTTCTCTCCATTTTTAATGTGAATGCGGACCCGGTCAGACGTCGAGTTGCTAAGTGCAACCGACCCCGCGCCTGTAAATATTAGTAAATCTGAAGAGAACGAGAGGGTTTATTCAGGAGGAATTGCAAATCAGGCGGATGACGTCCCTGTCATCGCCGGTCAGTCAGGGTTTCTCAGCGGGTAACGTGACCCAGTACCCTGGCTGGTAAGGCAGCGGCAGGAACTTCTGGTGGAACGCGCGGAAGGTGGCATCCGGATCAAGATCGGCAAACAGATCGGGATGCAACCATTTCGCCAGCGCCTGAATCGCCACAAACTGATACGGGCTGTCGTAGAACTGATGCCAGATGGCGTGGACGTTGCCGTTGTGCGCCACCGGCAGGGTTTTAAAAGCATCGCGCCTCATCAGCGCCTTAAGACGCGCCGTCGCTTCGGTGACATTCGCACCCGGACCGACGCCGACCCATTTGCCCACAGTGTTGTAGTTCTTCCAGTTTGCGCCCGTCACCACGACCACATCCGGCTGGCTGGCGATGATCTGCTCCGGGTTAACGGTGCCGAAGGTGCCAGGAATCAGATCTCGGGCAATATTGCGCCCGCCCGCGATCTCCACCATCTGACCAAAGTTCTCATTGCCGAACGACATGCAGCATTCGTCACTGTAACCGCCTGCGCGGTCGATCATCACTTTCGGACGGTAGCCGGTGAAGTTCTTCAGGCGTGAGGTGACAAGGTCAATCTGTTGCTGGCGGAAGGTGACAATCTCCTGAGCACGCGCTGGTTTGTTCACCAGTTCGCCCATGATCCGGATACTTTTCTCCGCGTTCACCATCGGGGCTTCGCGGAAATCGATAAACACCACCGGCACACCCACAGCCTGCAGCTTTTCAATCAGCTTGCCTTCATCGGTGGCGGCTTTGGATTCCAGATTCATCAGCACCAGATCGGGCTTCAGGGTTAACGCCTGCTCGACGTTGAAGGTGCCATCTTTCGCGCCGCCGAAGGTCGGTAATTTTTTAATTTCCGGATAGCGCTTCTCATAAGCCTGATAACCGTCCCAGTCCGCTTTCGGAAAGTCATCACGCCAGCCAATCACCCGGCTGAACGGGGCGTCGGTATCAAATGCCGCCAGCAAATAGATCTGACGGCCTTCACCCAGAATGATGCGCTTTGCCTCCTGCGGCACCTCGACCTGACGCCCTGCGACATCGGTAATCATTTTGGCCGAAGCCGTCCCGGCCAGCGTGAGCAGCCCCAGTGCTAAAAACCAAATTTTCATTGTTTAAACCCACACAAATGATAATGAGAATTATTAATGTAAAGCGGCGTTACTATCACCTAAAACAGCAGTCAGGGGAAGTTACCGGTTAAAAGTTTCTTAAAGCGGCGTTCAACAGGCTCAGTGGGATTAAAGATAACGCCAGCTTAGAGAAAAATCGCAGCGTGTCGCTGCTCACAAAACGGTCAGCTTTCGTGAATATGCTCACAACAGCCTGGGCAGTTGCACACATATTAGCCGTTAATCGTATCGCTTTGGCTAATGCGTTAATGAATTGTGAACGCTAAATTTAAAATGAAACAGCGTTTTAATAATCCATCAGTACAGCCTGCCACAGGAGCCTAACCGTGAAGATCAGCGCCATTGATGTCATCCTTTTTACCTATCCCACCCAGCGGTGCGCCGACAGTGCCGGCCACGGCCATCCCGGCCCGGAAACTGATGCGCAGATGGCGCTACTGACTCTGACCAGCGAGGATGGCGACTGCGGTTACGCCTTTGCTCCGCCCGAAGTGGTGCGCTCCCACGTGGTTAACGCCTTTTTCCGCAAGGTGCTGATCGGTCAGAACGCCTTTGACCGGGAACGTCTGTGGCAAGACCTGGCGCACTGGCAGCGCGGCAGTGCCCACCAGCTCACCGAGCGGGCGCTCTCCGCTGTAGAGCAGGCGCTGTGGGATCTGATTGGTCGCAAGCTTAAACAGCCAGTGCACAAACTGCTGGGCGGTTATCGCGAGAAGATCCCGGCTTACGGCAGCACCATGTGTGGCGACGAGCTGAGCGGTGGATTATCAACGCCGGATGAGTATGCACAGTTCGCGGAAAAGCTGGTGGCGCGGGGGTATCAGGCGATCAAGCTGCACACCTGGATGCCGCCGGTCTCCTTTGCGCCCAGCCCGGCCATGGATATCAAAGCCTGTGCTGCAGTGCGCGAGGCGGTTGGCCCGGATATCGCGCTGATGCTGGATGGCTATCACTGGTACAGCCGCAGTGACGCGCTGACCATCGGTAAAGCGCTGGAAAAGCTTAATTTCACCTGGTTCGAGGAGCCAATGGAGGAAGAGAGCATGGCCTCTTATGCCTGGCTGGCGGACAACCTCGCTATCGACGTGCTTGGCCCGGAGAGCCTGGGTGGCAAACATCACAGTCGCGCCGACTGGGTCCGTGCCGGAGCCTGCGACATTCTGCGTGCCGGAGCCAATGGCGTGGGCGGCATCTCCGCCACCCTCAAAGTGGCCAATCTGGCTGAGGCCTTTGGCATGGATTGCGAAGTTCACGGCAACGGCGCGGCCAGCCTGGCGGTAGTCGGGGCGATTCGTCACTGCCGCTGGTATGAGCGCGGCCTGCTGCATCCCTTCCTGGATTATGAGACGCCGCCCGCTTACCTTAACAGCCTGGTTGACCCGATGGACGATCAGGGCTTCGTCACCCTGCCCACCCGAAGCGGACTGGGTGAGGATATCAACTTCAGTTGGATTGAGACCCACACGCTGAACCGCTGGTAAATAAGTACGGCTAACAATAATAACCCCGTTACCGCGAAGCCCAGACGGAGCGGTAAACGGGAAAAACCTCTGACCTGCTGGACTTTACCTATGACCCTGACACAACGATGTGGCGCCTGGCTGATCACGCTGCTGGTGCTGACGGGCAGCACGTCAATCCAGGCGCAGACCCCGGATGACCAGCTAATCGTCGGCATGAATATGAACAACCTGCTCACCCTGGATCCGGCCGCCATGACCGGCAACGAGGTGGTCGGCATTGTGGTAAATCTCTATGACGGCCTGGTCGAGCTGAACCCGCAGCAGCTTACCGAGGTGCGCCCGGCACTGGCGGAACGCTGGTCAGTCAGTCAGGACAACCGCACCCTGACCTTCTACCTGCGTGACAACGTCAGGTTTCACTCAGGAAATCCGCTCACCAGCGTCGATGCGGTCTGGTCAATGCGCCGCGTGCTGCATCTGAACCTGGCGCAGGCGTCGGTGTGGAAATCTTATGGCTTCAGCCGTGACAACGTTGACCAGATGATCACCGCCCCCGACGACCGCACGCTGGTCATCACCCTGCCCAAGCCTAACGATCCACAACTGGTGATCTACTCGCTGGCCGCGCTGGGCAGCATGGTGGTACTGGACCGCAAAACGGTGCAACAGCATGAGGTCGATGGCGACTGGGGCAACCGCTGGCTCACCACCCATGAAGCGGGGTCCGGCCCGTTCCGGCTGGATGTCTGGCAGGCGAAAGAGGTGCTGCGCATGAATCGTGCAGCAGATTACTGGCGCGGCGCGGCAAAGATGTCACGGGTGGTGTTCCGCCATCTGCAGGAGTCTCAGACCCTGCGGCTGATGATGGAGAAAGGCGATCTGGATATCGCCAGTAACATGGCGATCCCCGACGTGCGCGCCCTGCGTCACGATCCCGACCTCACCCTCGACGCGGTGAGAAAAGGGACGATCTACTACCTGGCGATGAGCATGAAAGATCCGCATTTCGACAATATCAACGTGCGTGAGGCCGTCCGCTACCTGGTCGATTATCAGGGCATCAATAACAGTCTGATGATCGGCTACGGCGAACTGCATCAGCGCCCGATTCAGGCTGGCATGCCCGCCACGCTGCCCGATCCCGGTTACCGGCTCGATGTGCCGCGTGCCCGTGCCTTGCTGGCTGCAGCGGGTTACCCGGATGGCTTTGACACCACACTGCGGGTGCTGGCCGATCAGCCGTTTCTGAATATCGCCATCGCGGTGCAGTCGACGCTGCTTCAGGGCGGGATCCGCGCAAAGATCATTACCGGCACCGGCAATCAGATTTATGGTGCAATGCGCGATCGCCAGTTCAGTCTGCTGGTCGGACGCGGCGGCAGTGGCGTGGAGCCGCATCCCCACTCCAGCCTGCGGGCGCTGGTTTACAACCCGAACAATGCGGACAGCGCCCGGCTGACCAACTTCCAGGGCTGGCGCACCGGTTTCTACGACGCACAGCTCAACAGCATGATCGACCAGGCGCTGGTGCAGCGTGACAAAACCCGCCAGCAGCAGGCTTATTTCGCCATCCAGCAACGCTATGACCAGTTGGTTCCTGCGCTGATGCCGCTGTCACAAATGCTCGATTCCGTGGTGGTCAATAACCGGGTACAGGCTTATCAGCCGCATCCCTCAGCGACCACCTTCCTGCGCGATGTCTGGAAGATCCCTCAAGCCCAGGCGGGAGGCACACCATGACGCTTACCCTGACCCGAAATCAGTGCCGCCGCATCAGCCATCGCGCTGTGCAGGTGTTGATTACCCTATTCGGCCTGTTGTTGCTGACCTTTTTTATTGGCCGGGTGATGCCGCTGGATCCGGTTTTGGCAATTGTGGGCCCTGACGCCGATCAGGCCACCTATCAGCACGTTTACCACCAGCTCGGCTTTGATAAACCGCTGTGGATGCAGTTTGGCCTCTACCTGAATGCGCTGCTGCAGGGTGATCTCGGCCATGCGCTGCTCACCGGTCAGCCGGTAATGCATGACATTCTGCGCGTCTTCCCGGCCACCGTCGAACTGGCTACGCTGGCGATTGTGATTGGCGCGGGTCTGGGCGTCCCGCTGGGTGTGCTGGCAGCGGCGCGTCGCAACAGTGTCATCGACTATCTGCTGCGGATGCTCAGCCTGGCCGGTTACTCCACGCCCATCTTCTGGGTCGGCATGATGGGCCTGCTGCTGTTTTATGCCCATCTCGGCTGGGTCGGCGGCGCAGGCCGGCTGGACTTCAGTCTGGATGGCCTCGTACCGCGTCGCACCGGTTTTATGCTGATTGACGCCCTGCTGGCGGCCAATAGCCAGGTGTTCTGGAATGCGCTGAATCATCTGGTGCTGCCCGCGTCATTGCTCGGCGTTCACTCCATGGCGTATATCAGCCGCATGACACGCAGCTTTATGCTCGCGCAGCTGTCGCAGGAGTTCATTCTGACCGCGCGGGTCAAGGGCCTGACCGAATGGCAGGTGATCTGGCAGCACGCCTTCCGCAATATTTTGGTGCAGCTGCTGACCGTGGTAGCGCTGGCCTATGGCTCGCTGCTGGAGGGCGCTGTGCTGATTGAGACTGTCTTCTCCTGGCCAGGCTTTGGTTCCTACCTCACCGGCAGCCTGATGCTGGGGGATGTGAATGCGGTGATGGGCTGTGTGCTGGTGGTGGGTCTGATTTTTGTGCTGCTTAACCTGATCTCCGACCTGCTCTATCAGGTATTCGATCCGAGGACCAAAGTATGACTCTCTCCTTTGACACTGCCTCTGTCAGTCATTCCCGCGAGCGACTGGCGCGCTGTCAGCGGTTTGCTGCCCGCTGCGGCTATTTCCTCTGGCGCATGGCCTGTCATCCCCTGACCGCGACTGGCGGCGGCATTGTGCTGCTGCTCTGCATCGTGGCGCTGTTTGCGCCCTGGATCGCACCTTATCACCCGCTGATTCAGGATCTCGACAACGCCTTAACACCACCCGGCGCGGCCCACTGGTTTGGCACCGACGAGTTTGGCCGGGATATCTTCAGCCGTCTGGTCTGGGGGGCGCGCATCACGCTCTACATTGTGCTGCTGGTATCGGTCACCGTCGGGCCACTCGGCCTGCTGCTGGGCATTACCGCTGGCTATTTCGGCGGCAAAGTCGACGGCGTGCTGATGCGCGTCACCGATATCTTTATCTCTTTTCCCAGTCTGGTGCTGGCGCTGGCCTTTGTTGCCGCGCTGGGACCAGGTCTGGAGCATGTCGTGATCGCGATTACCCTCACCGCCTGGCCGCCCATTGCCCGGCTGGCGCGCGCCGAAACGCTGTCGCTGCGTCAGGCGGACTTTATCTCCGCGGTGCGCTTACAGGGCGCATCACCGCTGCGGGTACTCTGGAAGCACATTATTCCGCTCTGCCTGCCGTCGGTGATTATCCGCATCACCATGAACATGGCGGGCATTATTCTCACCGCCGCCGGGCTGGGCTTTCTTGGGCTGGGCGCACAGCCGCCCGATCCGGAATGGGGCGCGATGATCGCCAGCGGCCGCACTTACATGCTGGAGTGCTGGTGGGTGGTCACCGTGCCCGGTCTGGCGATCCTGATTAACAGTCTGGCATTTAACTTCTTAGGAGATGGCCTACGTGACCTGCTCGATCCCCGCAGTGAGTAACGCCTTGCCGTTGCTCGACGTGCGCGATTTGCACGTGAACTTTGTTAACGGACGCCAGATTACCCCGGCGGTGCGCGGCGTCTCCTTTCAGCTCGGTCAGGAGAAGCTGGCGATTGTCGGTGAGTCCGGTTCCGGTAAATCGACCGTAGGCCGCGCCCTGCTGCAACTGCATCCGGCTAAGGCGCGTATCGAGGCGAGCCGGATGCAGTTTAGCGATATCGACCTGCTGCACGCCAGCCCGGCTCAGATGCGGACGATTCGTGGCAAACGCATCTCAATGATTATGCAGGACCCGAAATATTCACTGAACCCGGTGATCCGGGTTGGCGAGCAGATCGCCGAAGCCTGGCGCAGCCACCATCGCGGCCAGAAATCGTTGGCGCGTCAGCGGGCGCTGGCAATGCTGGAGGTGGTGCAGATCCGCGACCCTGAACGGGTCTATCAACGCTATCCCCATGAGATCTCCGGCGGTCAGGGGCAGCGCGTGATGATCGCCATGATGCTGATCACCGAACCGGAACTGGTGATTGCCGATGAGCCGACCTCTGCACTGGATGTCTCGGTTCGCCTGCACGTGCTGGCGCTGCTGGATGATCTGGTAAAAGCGCAGGGGCTGGGACTGATTTTTATCAGTCACGATATCCATCTGGTGCGCAGTTTCTGTGACCGGGTGCTGGTGATGTATGCCGGGCGCGTGGTGGAGTCGCTGGCTGCCAGTGAACTTGACCGCGCACAGCATCCCTACACCCAGGGACTGCTGGCAGCACTGCCCGACCTTGATCGGCGGCGCACGCGCCTGCCGGTGTTACAACGTCACGCCAGCTGGCTAACTGACTAAGGAGTTACGATGATTGAGGTGAAAAATCTCAACCTGAGTTTTGGTGAAGAGGGTCGCGGTAAACAGGTGCTGTTCGACGTCAGTCTGCAGGTTAAACAGGGAGAGATTTTCGGGCTGGTCGGTGAGTCGGGATCGGGCAAAACCACGGTACTGAAGTGTCTGGCAGGCCTGATTAATCACTGGCAGGGCGAGCTGATGATTGTTGGCCAGCCACTGGCGCACCGCATCGATCGGGCGCGCTGTCGGCAGGTGCAGATGGTGTTTCAGGATCCCTATGGCTCACTCCACCCGCGCCACACACTGGGCGATATCCTTGAAGAGCCATTACAGATTCAGGGTATCGGGCAGCGACAGCAGCGCGTCGTGGCGATGCTGGATAAAGTCGGGTTGAATCGCGCCTGGCAGACGCGTTATCCCCACCAGCTTTCCGGAGGGCAGCGTCAGCGCGTGGCAATTGCCCGGGCGCTAATTCTGGAACCGCGCGTGCTGCTGCTGGATGAGCCCACCTCCGCGCTGGATGTGTCGGTGCAGGCGGAAATCCTGAATCTGCTCAGCGATCTGCAACAGCAGGAT
>Ga0209067_10000016_pt1 | contig 132392 bp, 123 predicted proteins | sample ColStrG_CSR_2013_FD_187199 | JGI IMG/M metagenome (GOLD analysis project Ga0209067, IMG submission 187199) | Freshwater sediment microbial communities in response to fracking from Pennsylvania, USA - Cold Stream Run_MetaG_CSR_2013 (SPAdes)... | ecosystem: Environmental > Aquatic > Freshwater...
AAACCTGGGCGCTGGCAGATTACTGGCAGCAACTTTCGCTGGTACGCGAACAGACGTTGACCTGCTATAACGGCATAAAAGGTGACGGATGTGGCGAGTGTGCCGCCTGTCATTTACGCGCCAATGGTTTGCAGGGTTATCTCAATGATCGTGCTGGCGTGATGGCCGCATTGAAGGCAAAGAGCGGCCTTAACTGAGGCCGTCTGGCATGGCGGCACAGAACCCCGGTTTGCCGCCTTTTGTCAGCTCATGTCATCAAACGCATCAGTCGTTCACGTAATTCCCCTTCCAGCGACACTGCCTTTTGGGTCTGCAAATCAATACAGACAAAGGTGATTGCAGCATCAGCCACGAGTGTCTCCTGGTCTGCCAGCATCACCCGCTGTGCAATAATACCGCTCCTGCCATTTAACTGCGTGATTTCACTGTCTATGGTCAGTACGTCGCCCAGCACGGCAGGGCGACGGTAATTGATGTTAATGTTTACCACCACAAAAGCCAGTTTCTGTTCCTGCAACCAGTGAAAGGCTTCAATCTCTTCCAGCCATTGCCAGCGCCCCTCCTCCAGAAACTCAAGATAGCGCGCATTGTTAACGTGCTGATAGACATCCAGATGATAGCCGCGCACTTTGAGGGTGGTCTGCATGATCATGCTCTCCTGCTGCTGTGAATGAACTGGTTGGACCTGTTCACTTTAGCAGAGTCGCCTGGTTATCGTGGGTTAAGCATCACAGATGCGTACTGCCTCACAATTTCAGCCGAGCCGCATTCCGCTCTATCAGCGCATTACCGATACCCGGCACTTCACTGAGTTGCTGAATCGCGCTAAATGGTCCGTACTGTTCACGATAGCCCACAATCGCCTGCGCCTTTTTCAGTCCCACACCATTCATGACGGCAGAGAGCTGTTCAGCTGTCGCTTCATTGATGCTGACCTGCTCCTGCTCATGCTGTGGCAGTGCGGATGCTTCTGGCTTCGACGCAGGCAATGCTGCGTCGGCAGTGCTGACAGGTTCAGGGGCCGCAGCGACGCCGCTGTGACAGAATGCACCGCCCAGCGCGAGTGAAAAAAAGAGGGCAACGAGTTTAGGTTTAGCCATGCTGTGTTTCTCCTTGTGTGTAAACAGCAGCGACAGAGTGTCACTACTGCGCACAAGGCTCAAAAGCGAGATGACAGAAATGGAAAAGGCCGCGAATGCGGCCTTTTGTTATTACAGTTGTTGCGCAGTTTTTGCGAGGCTTACTGCATTTGTGCGGCAGCGCCGTACTTAATTTTGGCCTCTTTACGCAGGTTTTGCAGTAACGCTTCGAACGTCAGCTGCGCATTATTCTGCGTGACGCCTTTGACCATTTCGTCAATCTGCGCCTGCGGCATGCTGCCGGTTTTAACCTTATCAACCGCCAGCAGTACCACATTCCCCTGCATATCTTCGCTGACACCCCAGGAAGGTTTATTTTCCGCAGGCTGAGGCAGATTAAAGGCGGCCTGTGCCACCGGATCCTGTGCATTACGATCAACGGTCTTGCTGGCACTGAGCGTCAGACCTGCGGCAGTCAACGCATCCTGTTTACCGGCTTTAAGATCGGCCAGCAGCTTATCGGCCTGAGCTTTCGCCTGCTGCGTCGCTTTATCATGCTTAAGCGTGTCAGTGATCTGCGCCTTAACCTGCTCCAGCGGTTTTACCGCTTCCGGTTTATGTTCACTGATACGCAGCACAAAGGCACGATCGCCATCGACAGTGATGATATCGGAGTTATTGCCCGGTGCGCCGTTTTGCCCTACCAGCCCACCGTTAAAGATCGCCTGCTTCACTGCATCGAAGTTAAGATCGTCTGGCAGCGTATCCTGACTGAACCAACCTGTCTCTTTCGCTTTCAAACCCGAAGCCTGCTCGGCACCCGCCAGTGACTCATTGTCATTGCTGGCCGCTTCGCTGACTTTCTGTTGCAGTTTGTAGAAGGCATCAACACCTTTCTCCTGCTTCACTTTCGCTGCAATGGCATTGCGAACTTCATTCAGTGGCTTAACCTGCTCTGGCTGGATATCGTCGAGACGAACCACCAGGAAGCCCACTGAAGATGTGATCACACCTGACATCTGACCTTTCTCGGTCAGACCGGCATTTTTCAGCTCATCCGGCGTTGTTGACGGTTCCAGCCAGCCCATATCACCGCCCTGACGCGCAGAGATAGGGTCAATTGATTTGGCTTTCGCCACATCTGTGAAGCTGGCACCACCTTTCAGCTGAGCCAGAACCGCATTCGCATCGGCTTCAGTTTTGGTCTGAATGACGCTGTAGCGCGTACGCTGTGGCTGCGAATAGTCCGCTTTATGCTGGTCGTACCAGGCCTGAATATCGGCCTCGCTGGCATTTTGCTGCATGCTGGCGGCATCCATCAGGATGTAGCTGACACGGAACTGTTCCGGTGCCATAAAGCTGGTTTTATGCTGCTGATAGTACTGACTGATTTCGCCGTCGGTGACGGTTTGTTTCGCCGCCAGCGCATTGACGTCCAGCGTCGCCTGACGAATATCGCGCTGCTGTGAAACCAGGTCCACAAGTTTGCTGGCTTCGCCTTTCAGCGTGAAGTCGGTGTTAGCCACGGCATTGATCAGCTGCTGATTGGAGAGCTGCTTACGCAGCGCTTCAGCATACTGGTCGGCACTGAAACCCATGTTGCCGATCAGAGACAGATATTTAGCATTGTCGAATTTGCCGTTGGTCTGAAAAGCCTGCTGATTGAAGATAGCCTGCTTGACCTGATCATCACTGATGCTGAGGTGGAGATCTTTAATGTAGCTATCGAGCAGCGCCTGATCGATTAACTGCGACAACGCCTGCTGGCGAATCTGCTGCATGTAGCCATCGTTGCTGGCCAGTTGCGAGAACTGATCGCCCAGCATCTGCTGCTGACGACTGCGTTCGCTGTTGAACGCCTGCTCCAGCTGTCCCCGGCTAATCTCCTGGCCGTTAACTTTGGCCGCATAATCGTTATTGCCGCCAATCAGATAGTTGCCAACGCCCGTCAGCACAAAGGAGAAGATAATCAGCCCCAAAATAATCTTGAGCACGACATGGTTCGACGCCGCGCGTAAATTGTCCATCATGGTATGGCAACGCTCCGCTGTAGTGTGAATGTAAAGCTCGGTCGCAATTCGCCACTGGCTGGCGACTCACGCAACTGCTGGCTTAACTGGCAGTCTCAATCCGGTCCAGGTCCATCTTACGGCCCGATATCTCACCGGCGCTAAAACAAAAAAGGCACATCTGATTGATGTGCCCGTATGTTACATGAGAACGCGTTAATCGTCCTCTAATCCACTGAAGAAAATGCGTCAATGAATCTATTCGTTGTTATTAATTGACAGCGTCTTTCAATGCTTTACCAGCACGGAAGCCTGGTACTTTACCGGCCGGGATGGTGATCTCTTTACCGGTTTGCGGGTTGCGGCCGGTACGTGCAGCACGGTCACGCACAGAGAATGTGCCGAAACCCACCAGAGCCACTTCATCACCGTCTTTCAGCGCATCTGAAACTGAGCCCATAAATGCATCTAAAACACGTCCCGCTGCCGCTTTAGAAATATCAGCATCCGCAGCAATTTTGTCGATCAATTGTGACTTATTCACTCTCTTCATCCCCTCTTTTATTATTTCACATCGTACCCGGATTCCGGCCTGGTACGAACGCGCAGCAAGTTATATCAAGCCTGTGGAGCCGAAACAACGGAATTTCTCTGAGAACGTTGCGTCGGCAACCACCTAAATTAGCGGCACAAAAAAAAGCTGGCAAGCGCCAATTGCCTTGCCAGCTCCGCTTTTTAACGGTTTATGCCGTTAATCACTATTTTGCTGTTGCGACCTGCATACCGTAAGGCGCATTTTCCAGTGCCAGATTCAGCACCTCTTCAATGCGTTTCACCGGATGGATTTCCAGATCGGCAATCACGTTCTGCGGAATCTCTTCCAGGTCACGCTTGTTGTCATCCGGGATAAGCACGGTTTTAATACCACCACGGTGTGCTGCCAGCAGTTTCTCTTTTAACCCGCCAATCGGCAGCACCTGACCACGCAGGGTAATCTCACCGGTCATCGCCACATCTGCCCGCACCGGGTTGCCGGTCAGACAAGAGACCAGCGCAGTACACATAGCGATACCGGCACTTGGACCATCTTTCGGTGTAGCGCCTTCAGGAACGTGAACGTGAATGTCACGTTTTTCGTAGAAGTCACCATTGATACCCAGTTTCTCGGCACGTGCACGCACCACAGTCAGCGCAGCCTGAATCGACTCCTGCATCACTTCACCCAGAGAACCGGTGTAAGTCAGCTTGCCTTTACCCGGTACGCAGGCGGTTTCGATAGTCAGCAGATCGCCACCCACTTCCGTCCACGCCAGCCCCGTCACCTGACCTACACGGTTTTCGCTGTCAGCACGACCGTAATCAAAGCGCTGTACGCCCAGGAAGTCCTTGAGGTTTTCGCCGTTAATAGTGATATGCTTTTTCGTCTTGTCCATCAGCAGTGATTTCACCGCTTTACGGCACAATTTTGACAGCTCACGCTCCAGGCTACGCACGCCAGCTTCACGGGTGTAGTAGCGGATAATGCCCACAATCGCGCTATCTTCGACCGTAATCTCACTGGCTTTCAGGGCGTTACGCTCAATCTGCTTGGTCAGCAGATGCTGCTTGGCGATGTTCAGTTTCTCATCTTCGGTGTAACCCGACAGACGAATCACTTCCATACGATCCAACAGCGGTGCCGGGATATTCATTGAGTTCGAGGTCGCCACGAACATCACATCAGAGAGGTCATAATCGACTTCCAGATAGTGGTCGTTGAACGCAATGTTCTGCTCAGGGTCAAGCACTTCCAACAACGCTGACGCAGGATCACCGCGCATGTCAGAGGACATTTTGTCGATCTCATCCAGCAGGAATAAGGGATTTTTAACCCCGACTTTTGCCATTTTCTGGATTAATTTACCCGGCATAGAGCCAATGTAAGTACGACGGTGACCGCGAATCTCAGCTTCATCACGCACGCCACCCAGCGCCATACGCACATATTTACGTCCGGTGGCTTTGGCGATCGACTGACCAAGGGAGGTTTTACCTACCCCTGGCGGTCCGACCAGGCACAGAATCGGCCCTTTAATTTTGCTGACGCGACTCTGAACCGCAAGATATTCAAGAATACGGTCTTTCACGCGCTCCAGGCCGTAATGGTCGGTATCCAGCGTCTCCTGCGCTTTACGCAGATCTTTCTTCACTTTACTGCGTGCGTTCCACGGAACCTGAACCATCCAGTCAATGTAACCACGAACCACGGTCGCTTCAGCAGACATCGGGGACATCATTTTCAGCTTCTGCAGCTCAGCTTCCGCTTTCTCGCGCGCATCTTGCGGCATTTTCGCCGCGTCGATTTTGCGTTTTAACGCTTCATACTCGTCAGGCGCATCGTCCATCTCGCCCAGCTCTTTCTGAATCGCCTTCATCTGCTCATTCAGATAGTACTCGCGCTGACTCTTCTCCATCTGCTTCTTAACACGGTTGCGAATACGCTTCTCAACCTGCAGCAGATCGATTTCAGATTCCATCATCGCCATCAGATATTCCAGACGTTCGTTGACGTCGGACATCTCCAGCACAGACTGTTTGTCTGCCAGCTTCAGTGGCATATGTGCTGCGACGGTGTCGGCAAGGCGGGCCGCATCATCAATATTATTCAGCGAGGTTAAAACCTCAGGTGGGATCTTTTTATTGAGTTTGATATAGCCTTCAAACTGATTGATCGCCGTGCGCACCAGCACTTCCTGCTCACGCTCTTCAATCTCTGGCGAAACCAGATATTCAGCTTGTGCCACAAAATGGTCACCGTTATCGGCCAGCGTCGTAATGTGGGCGCGTTGTAAACCTTCGACCAGAACTTTGACAGTGCCATCCGGCAGTTTCAGCATTTGCAGTACTGATGCAACGGTCCCTACTGAAAAGAGATCGTTAATGCCAGGTTCATCCGTTGAAGCCTCTTTCTGTGCGACCAGCATGATTTTTTTATCATGATCCATTGCGGCTTCAAGGCACCGAATTGATTTTTCCCGGCCAACAAACAACGGAATTACCATGTGCGGATAAACCACCACGTCGCGCAGCGGCAACACGGGGATTTCAATGCGTTCAGAACGCTCAGGATTCATAGAGCTCTCTCTTTGTTTAATGTCCGCCAGGTGATGGGAACCGCATCAGGCAGGTATGCAGTTAAACCCACAGGTATCTGAGTATATGGGGATGATTGTCCGACATTCAACGTCACAGAGGCGAGAAAAGCAAAAGGGGAAACATTTTCCCCTTTTTTAATAGTACAACATGGATGATCTGTTTAATTATTCGCCAGATGCCTGCGCTTCATGCTTACCGTAGATCAACATGGGCTCAGACTGACCTTCAATAACTGATTCATCAATCACTACTTTTTCTACGTCATCCATGGAAGGCAGGTCATACATTGTTTCCAGCAACGCACCTTCTACAATTGAACGCAGACCACGCGCTCCGGTTTTACGTGACATTGCTTTTTTAGCAATGGCGGTTAACGCCTCATCACGGAACTCCAGTTCAACGCCTTCCAGGTTAAATAGCGCCTGGTACTGTTTTGTCAGCGCGTTTTTCGGCTCACGTAGAATCTGAATCAGCGCTTCTTCGCTCAGCTCACTCAGGGTCGCAACCACAGGCAGACGACCGATAAACTCAGGGATCAGACCAAACTTGATCAAATCTTCTGGCTCACATTGTGAAAGCAGTTCGCCTTCGCTGGCTTTTTGCGATTTCCCTTTTACGGTTGCACCGAAGCCGATACCGGATCCGGTTTCCACACGCTGGGAGATCACTTTGTCCAGGCCGGCAAATGCGCCGCCACAGATAAACAGAATTTTAGAGGTATCAACCTGCAAAAATTCCTGCTGTGGATGCTTACGTCCACCCTGCGGTGGAACGGCAGCCACGGTGCCTTCAATCAGCTTAAGCAGTGCTTGCTGTACGCCTTCACCTGACACGTCACGGGTAATCGACGGGTTATCAGACTTACGTGAGATTTTATCGATTTCATCAATGTAGACGATGCCGCGCTGCGCTTTTTGTACGTCATAGTCGCACTTCTGCAGCAGTTTCTGGATGATGTTTTCAACATCTTCACCCACGTAACCGGCTTCAGTCAGTGTGGTGGCGTCAGCCATGGTGAACGGCACATCCAGCAGGCGTGCAAGAGTTTCTGCCAGCAGCGTTTTACCACTACCGGTCGGGCCAATCAGCAGAATGTTACTTTTACCCAACTCGATGCCATTACTGGTATCGCCGTTGCGCAGACGCTTGTAGTGGTTATAGACCGCGACCGCCAGCACTTTCTTCGCTCTTTCCTGACCGATGACATAATCATCGAGGTGATGGCGAATCTCATGTGGGGTTGGCAATGCACTACGTTCACGATGCGGAGCAACTTCTTTAATCTCTTCGCGAATGATGTCGTTGCACAGGTCAACACACTCATCGCAGATATACACTGACGGCCCGGCAATCAGCTTTCGCACTTCATGCTGGCTTTTGCCGCAAAAAGAGCAGTACAGCAACTTTCCTGAACCGTCTTTGCGCTTATCTGTCATCAGTTAACCTCTTCTTGTTCTCAGGCCATACCCGCGTACGGCTCAGGCCGTACATGGACGACCGAAATTCATTCAACCCATAATAGACCCGTTGTCCTGTTAACTATAGACCAGGGACAGGGGTCAGTCGGGTCTTATTGGCGATGCGTCAGAATTGAATCGACTAATCCGTACTCTACCGCTTCACTTGCAGAGAGGAAACGATCACGCTCAGTATCGCGCTCGATTTCTTCCAGCGTTTTACCGGTGTGCTCAGCCATCAGTTCATTCATACGCTGTTTGACTTTAAGGATCTCGCGCGCATGGATTTCAATGTCTGATGCCTGACCCTGATAGCCGCCCAGTGGCTGGTGGATCATCACACGTGAGTTTGGCAGACAGAAACGTTTGCCCTTGGTACCCGCCGTCAGCAGGAAGGCGCCCATTGAGCAGGCCTGCCCCATACAGATGGTGCTGACATCCGGTTTAATAAATTTCATGGTGTCGTAAATCGACATACCGGCCGTGATCACACCGCCCGGTGAATTGATGTAGAGATAGATATCTTTTTCCGGGTTTTCAGCTTCCAGAAACAGCATCTGCGCCACGATCAGATTAGCCATGTGGTCTTCAACCTGACCCGTCAGAAAGATTACACGCTCTTTTAGCAAACGGGAGTAGATGTCGTAAGAACGCTCACCACGCGAAGTTTGTTCAACCACCATTGGCACCAGCGCATTGTGCGGTGCAGTATATTCACGATCGCCACTGTATGACATTACCGTCTCCTGGAAAAAATTCATTGGCAACATTCTGTACCGATTCTACGTAAGACGCACGGGAAACTCCACGCGGCGCCCCTTTCCGACACCTTCAGGACGGTTAATCAGCCAGCCTCACTCTCATTCCTGCATACTCCCTTTATCTGGGGGTACTGCACGCATGTTTCAAGCATAACAATCTTTTCCCTGTTCGCTAACCCGCAAAAAGCGATGCGTGAATAATTTGCCGATTAATTAGACAAATAGCGGCAAAGAGTTGCTATCTGGACGCAAAACACAAAAAAGCCCGCGACTTTTCAGCCACGGGCTTAGCACTGACGGTTAAATGCGTAATCAGGCCTGAGTGGTCTGATTCATCAGATCCTGGAAGTTAGTCTCTTTCTCGGTCACTTTAGCTTTCGCCAGGACCGCTTCAACCGCTTGCTCTTCCAGCGCGACGTTGCGCATATTGTTCATCAGCTCGTTATTCTTGCTGTAGAACTCAATCACTTCCTGCGGATCTTCATACGCAGAAGCCATCTCTTCAATCATTGTGCTTACGCGTGCTTCATCAGCTTTCAGCTCGTGGGTACGAATCACTTCGCCCAGCAGCAGACCGACAACAACACGGCGTTTAGCCTGCTCTTCAAACAGTTCGCGTGGCAGTTCCAGCGCCTGCTGTTCGTTGCCACCAAAACGCTGTGCAGCCTGACGACGCAGAACGTCGATTTCGCTGTCAACCAGTGCCGCTGGCACGTCGATTTCGTTAGCGTCAACCAGGCCGTCGATCGCCTGAGTTTTGATGCGGTTACGGATAGCGCCTTTCAGCTCGCGATCCATGTTCTTACGCACTTCAGTGCGCAGACCGGCAACTGAACCATCTTCAACGCCGAAACGTTTGATGAACTCTTCAGTCAGCTCTGGCAGTTCGCGCGTTTCGACTTTCTTCAGCACGATCTCGAACTTCGCCTCTTTCCCTTTCAGGGTTTCTGCGTGGTAGTCGTCCGGGAATTTCACATCAATAGTGAAGGTCTCGCCCGCTTTGTGACCCACAACGCCTTCTTCAAAGCCTGGAATCATGCGGCCCTGGCCCATGGCCAGAACGAAATCAGCGGCTTTGCCGCCTTCGAATTCTTCACCGTCAACGGAACCGTTGAAATCGATAGTGGCACGATCTTCCGGACCTGCAGCAGCGTCACTCTCGATCCAGTTGGCCTGCTGCTTGCGCAGGGTGTCCAGCATGGTATCCACATCGGCATCAGTCACTTCAACCAATGGCTTTTCAACTTCGATGTTTTCCAGGCCTTTCAGCTCAACTTCCGGATAGACTTCGAATTCAACCGAGTAGGTGAAATCCTGACCTTCTTTGTATTCGCCCGGCACATAGTTAGGCGCGCCAGCCGGGTTGATTTTTTCTTTGATGATAGCGTCAACAAAGTTGCGCGTCATCAGCTCGCCCAGCACGTCCTGACGGACAGAAGCGCCGTAACGCTGCGCCACGATGTTCATCGGCACTTTGCCTTTACGGAAACCATCGATGCGAACTTTCCTGGCAACGTCAACCAGTTCTTTTTTTACTGCGCTTTCGATGCTGTCAGCAGCGACAGTAATCGTAATGCGACGGCCCAGGCCCTGAGTGGTTTCTACAGAAACTTGCATCTTGTTACCTCAAAAAATCACGTGCTCGGTCAACTTCAGACACCACACATAGTGAAATGCGCCGTATCCAACAACCGGGACGGCTTCCGTGAAGAGAACCTGATCCCTGTTACCAGAAGCGTCCCGAAGACATTCCGGAAAAATAGACGCAGCATTATAGCGGCATCGCTGGAATGAGTCGAGGATACTAACTCACCACTTTTCAGCAGGTTTGCTGCTTTTTTGAGCCGGGGATCGCGTTTTTCGCTAAATTACAGAAAAAACGGCCCGTGGGCCGTTTCAGAGAAGGGAGATCAGGCGAGTGTTCCGGCACCACGGCAGTTAGGCGATGCCAGTACGGTATCCTGCAGCCCTTCCCACTCTTTCAAAGTATAAGTATGCAGAGCTAAGGCATGTACACTGCCCGCTAATTCAGCCGCCAGTTCGCCATAAATCAGGCGATGACGCGCCAGAAAGCGCTGACCTGCAAAGCAGTCGCTGACAATGACCACTTTAAAGTGACTTTCCGATCCGGCAGGAACGTTGTGCCGGTAACTTTCGTCATGCACTTCCAGATGAGCTGGCTGAAACGCCACACGCAGCTTTTCTTCTATTTGTTCGCGGATCATGGCTATTACTCCTCAATGGCGAGCGCGGTGCCCCATCTCATTCAATCTTAGTCGCTTTTAGTGCGCTTACCCGCCAGCTGACGCTAAATATTGCATTTGTAGGCTGCATGCCGACGACGCGCATAATAACGCAGCTGAAACGAACCGCAAACTGTCCTACCCATCGCCCCGCTTAAAATAGTTTCAGACACAAATTCCCCTGGAACAGGGCTTTTTTCACAGCAGGGCAATGCTATGATGACCGCAGTTTTTGCAAACCAACCCCCTGACATCAACGAGAAAAAGTATGTTGAAAAAACTGTTATTACCCCTGTTGGCTGCGTTCATTTTAGCTGGCTGTGCAACCAGCAATAATACCCTGACTATCCAGCCTAAAATTCAGCTTCCGCAGCAGGATCCAGGCCTGATGGGCGTGACCGTTAGTATTAACGGTGCCGATCAGCGTAAAGATCAGGCGCTGGCAAAAGTTAACCGTGATGGTCAGTTAGTGACCTTAACGCCATCGCGTGATCTGCGTTTCCTGCTGCAGGAAGTGCTGGAGAAACAGATGACAGCCCGCGGCTATATGGTTGGTCCTAATGGCGCTGTCGATCTGCAGATTGTGGTTAACAACCTTTATGCTGATGTCACCCAGGGCAATGTGCGCTACAGCATTACCACTAAAGCGGACATCTCCATTATCGCGACAGCGAAAAATGGCAACAAGCAGGTTAAAAACTACCGCCAGACTTACAGTGTAGAAGGCGCGTTCAGCGCTAATAACCAGAAGATTACTAACGCGGTGAATGCGACCATGAGCGATGTGATCGCGGACATGGCTCAGGACACCAGCGTCAACGACTTCATTAAGCAGAACGCCCGTTAATCCAGTCTCTCCTCTGCCCTGCCTTGCGCAGGGCTTCTTGTTATCTGCAGGATCCGCATGAATCACTATCTTCGCCTCTTCAGCCAGAAAAACGCAGCCGTGTTACTGCTCCTCGGTTTTGCATCCGGACTGCCGCTGGCACTGACCTCGGGCACGTTGCAGGCGTGGATGACAGTGGAAAATGTCGATTTGAAAACCATCGGCTTCTTTTCGCTGGTCGGCCAGGCTTATGTTTTTAAGTTTCTCTGGTCGCCGATGATGGATCGTTATACGCCGCCTTTTCTGGGCCGGCGTCGCGGCTGGTTACTGGTCAGTCAGTTGGCGCTGATTGGCGGCATTATCGCAATGGGATTTCTGCAACCAGGGCGCGACCTTACCCTAATGGCAGCGCTGGCGGTGCTGATCGCCTTCTGCTCCGCCTCTCAGGACATTGTTTTTGACGCCTGGAAAACCGATATCCTGCCGCCTGAAGCGCGCGGCAGCGGCGCGGCTATCACCGTGCTGGGTTATCGACTGGCGATGCTGATTTCAGGCGGGCTTGCGCTGTGGCTCGCTGACCGCTATCTGGGCTGGCAGGTGACCTACTGGTTGATGGCACTGATGTTGGTGCCGGGCATTATCGCGACACTGATGGCAAGCGAGCCAGACACACGCTCCTCTCCCCCCCATTCGCTGCGTCAGGCGGTTGTCGATCCGCTAAACGATTTCTTTCAGCGTAACAATGCCTGGCTGCTGATCACTCTGATCATTCTTTATAAGCTGGGCGATGCGTTTGCCGCCTCGCTGACCACCACCTTTTTGATTCGCGGCGTTGGGTTCAATGCCGGTGACGTCGGCCTGGTCAACAAAACGCTGGGTCTGCTGGCAACCATTATCGGGGCACTCTATGGGGGCGTGCTGATGCAGCGCCTGAGTCTGTTCCGGGCGCTGATGATTTTCGGCGCACTGCAGGCGGTCTCGAACTTTGGTTATTGGCTGCTGGCGGTAACAGACAAACAGTTGTGGAGCATGGCCAGCGCAGTCTTTGTCGAAAATCTCTGTGGCGGCATGGGTACCGCGGCCTTTGTGGCGCTATTAATGACGCTGTGCAATAAATCATTTTCAGCGACCCAGTTTGCCCTGTTATCGGCGCTCTCAGCGGTAGGCCGTGTCTATGTCGGCCCGGCAGCGGGCTGGCTGGTGGAACTCTGGGGCTGGCCAACCTTTTATGCTTTTACGGTGGTGGCGGGACTGCCAGGCCTGGTGCTTCTGGCTTTTTGCCGGCAAACGCTGAATCAGGTCGAGCAAAGTGGCAATTTTCCCACACGTAGCTACTATCCTCATGGCTATCGCTGGACTAATCGTCTGTTTGCAGCAGGATGTGGCGTACTGGCTCTCTGGCTGGTCGCTCTGGCACTGAATGCCCTGGAAGTCACTGTACTGACACCGCTGCTCACCCGCCTTTTTGAGTTGGGGATGACGCTCTCTCTGCTGGCGGTGCTTTTGGGGGTATTGCTGGACTATCGGGCGCTGAAGAGAACCCCTGTGTTACCTGCATCAGACGCTCAAGAGAAATCGACAGGTTAACGGGCTGCGGCTTATTTTATGACAAACGGATAAGTCGCCGTCATTTATCATCGCGTGTTATTTTTAAAAAATAACAATATGGCCTGAGGAGGCGCAGCGGAAATACTAAAAAACGGTGAGCAATTACTTTAGTTAAATTTCATCGCGGAAATGATGCAGACTTGTTAAATATTTGGGAGTTAAAAGTAAGGGTTATTCCTTTCCCTGATTTTTTTACGGTTACTTCCACTGGTTTTTGTTATATTGACGCCAACTGCTTGTCTGCGTTAATTATTTGTCACCTGACGCAACATCTGTGACACCCTTAGCAAAAGGTGTCAACACGTATCTGACACATCCTTAAGCTGGTTTACACTGCATAAACCTTCCCGTAAAATGCGCGCACACTTAAACGACAATAGAGCCCTTTGTCATTGAGGTCGTTAAATGAGACTCAGTAAATACAATAAAAGTTTGGGGATTTTGTCATTAATTGCAGGCACTTTATTAATGAGTGGCTGCGATAGTGCATTGTTGAATCCCAAAGGACAGATTGCACTGGAGCAACGTTCGCTGATACTGACTGCCTTTGGCCTGATGTTGATCGTCGTGATTCCCGCAGTCCTGATGGCCGTGGTGTTTGCCTGGAAATATCGGGCGTCCAACACGAATGCGAAGTACAGCCCCAATTGGTCACACTCTAACAAAGTGGAAGCCGTGGTCTGGACCATTCCAATCCTGATCATTCTCTTCCTCAGCGTGCTGACCTGGAAATCAACCCACGCACTGGAGCCCAGCAAACCGCTGCAATCTGATGTGAAACCGGTTGAGATCGATGTGGTTGCGCTGGACTGGAAATGGTTGTTTATTTACCCGGAACAGGGTATTGCGACCGTGAACCAGATTGCCTTCCCGGCAAATACTCCGGTGAACTTTAAAATCACGTCTAATTCCGTCATGAACTCTTTCTTCATCCCAACGCTCGGCAGCCAAATTTATGCGATGGCTGGTATGCAGACCAAGCTGCATCTGATTGCGAATGAGCCGGGCATTTTTGACGGTATCTCTGCGAACTTCAGTGGTCGTGGTTTCTCTGGCATGAAGTTTAAAGCCATTGCAACCAAAGATGATGCGGAATTCCAGCAGTGGGTGGCTAAAGTTAAAGCAGCCCCTAACACGCTGAGCACTATGGATGATTTCGAGAAAGTGGCCGTGCCAAGCGAAAATCACCCGGTGGAATATTTCTCTTCAGCTGATCCGAAACTGTTCATGCAAGTCATCGACAAGTTCAAGATGAGCCACGGGAAAATGGACATGCCTCAGCATGAAGGTATGGACATGAGTCACGCCGCTTCCGCGGGAGCCGAGGAATAATACGATGTTCGGAAAATTAACACTGGATGCAGTGCCGTATCATGAGCCGATTATCATGGTTACGGTCGCCGCTATCATCATAGGTGGTCTGGCGCTGGTCGCTGCGCTCACCTATTTTGGTAAGTGGAAATATCTGTGGTCTGAATGGCTGACGTCAGTCGATCACAAACGACTGGGTATCATGTATATCATCATGGCGTTCGTCATGCTGATTCGTGGTTTCGCTGATGCCATTATGATGCGTACCCAACAGGTTATGGCTTCGGCCGGTGAAGCAGGCATTCTGCCACCGCACCACTACGACCAGATCTTCACCGCGCATGGCGTGATTATGATCTTCTTCGTAGCGATGCCTTTCGTGGTTGGCCTGATGAACATCGCCGTTCCATTGCAGATTGGCGCACGTGACGTCGCGTTCCCGTTCCTGAACAACCTGAGCTTCTGGTTTACTGCGGTCGGTGTGATCCTGGTTAACCTGTCGCTGGGTGTGGGCGAGTTCGCACAGACCGGCTGGCTGGCGTATCCGCCGCTCTCTGGTGCGGAGTACAGTCCCGGGGTCGGGGTCGATTACTGGATCTGGAGCCTTCAGCTCTCAGGTATTGGTACGACCTTAACCGGTATTAACTTCTTCGTGACCATTCTGAAGATGCGCGCACCGGGCATGAGCCTGTTCAAAATGCCGGTATTTACCTGGACCGCGCTGTGCACCAACGTCCTGATCATCGCTGCGTTCCCGGTTCTGACGGTGACTCTGGCACTGTTGACCCTTGATCGTTATCTCGGCTTCCATTTCTTCACCAATGAAATGGGCGGGAACATGATGATGTACGTCAACCTGATCTGGGTCTGGGGCCATCCGGAAGTGTATATCCTGGTTCTGCCGGTGTTTGGTGTATTCGCAGAAATTACCGCGACCTTCTCCAAAAAACGCCTGTTCGGTTATACCTCACTGGTGTGGGCGACCATCGCCATTACCGTGCTGTCGTTTATCGTCTGGCTACACCACTTCTTCACCATGGGTGCAGGTGCCAACGTTAACGCCTTCTTCGGAATCATGACGATGATCATCGCCATTCCAACCGGGGTGAAAATCTTTAACTGGCTGTTCACCATGTATCAGGGCCGCATTCAGATGCACTCTGCCATGCTGTGGACCGTTGGCTTCCTGGTAACCTTCTCCGTAGGGGGTATGACTGGCGTACTGCTGGCCGTTCCAGGTGCTGACTTTATTCTGCACAACAGCCTGTTCCTGATTGCACACTTCCATAACGTTATCATCGGTGGCGTGGTGTTCGGTTGTATGGCAGGCGTAACCTACTGGTTCCCGAAAGCATTCGGCTTCACCCTGAACGAAACCTGGGGCAAGCGCGCATTCTGGTTCTGGATCATTGGATTCTTCGTCGCCTTCATGCCGCTGTACGCACTGGGCTTCATGGGTATGACCCGTCGTCTGAGCCAGGATATCGATCCACAGTTCCACACCTTATTGGTAGTGGCTGCGGGCGGTGCCGGTCTGATTGCACTGGGTATCCTGTGTCAGCTGACCATGTTCTACGTCTCTGTACGTGACCGCGATCAGAACCGTGATGTGACAGGTGACCCATGGGGCGGTCGTACGCTGGAGTGGGCAACCTCTTCGCCACCACCGTTCTATAACTTTGCTGTCATCCCACATGTGCATGAGCGTGACGCTTTCTGGGAAATGAAAGAGAAAGGCGAAGCGTACAAACAGCCGGAATCGTATGAAGAGATTCATATGCCGAAAAACAGCGGTGCCGCAATTGTCATCTGCGCATTCGCGACGGTGATGGGTTTCGCGCTGATCTGGCATATCTGGTGGCTGGCGGGTGTTTCATTCCTCGGCATGATCGTTTCCTGGATCGTGAAGAGCTTCGACGAAGACGTGGACTACTATGTTCCTGTTGCCGAGGTTCAGAAGATTGAGAACCAGCACTTTGACGAAATCAGCAAAGCAGGTCTGAAATAATGTCAACTGAAACTCTTAAACATCACCACGACGCCCATGCGGAACATGGGCATCACGATGCAGGAGCCAATAAAGTCTTTGGCTTCTGGATCTACCTGATGAGTGACTGCATTATCTTCGCAACCCTGTTTGCGACCTATGCCGTCATGGTCAATAACACTGCCGGTGGCCCGGCAGGCAAAGATATCTTTGAGCTGCCGTTTGTTCTGGTAGAAACCGCCCTGCTGCTATTGAGTTCGATCACTTACGGCATGGCTGTTATCTCCATGAACAAGGAGCAAAAAGGTGCCGTTATCGGCTGGCTGGCGCTGACCTTCCTGTTCGGTCTGGGCTTCATCGGGATGGAAATCTATGAGTTCCATCACCTGATTGCTGAAGGCTTTGGTCCGAATCGCAGTGGCTTCCTGTCTGGCTTCTTTACACTGGTCGGTACCCACGGTCTGCACGTGACCTCAGGTCTGATCTGGATGCTGGTCCTGATGTTCCAGATTTCCAAACGTGGCCTGAACGCGACTAACCGCACCCGTATCATGTGTCTGAGCCTGTTCTGGCACTTCCTGGACGTGGTCTGGATTTGCGTCTTCACCGTTGTTTACCTGATGGGAGCCATGTAATGAGTCATTCTGTTAACGAACATGGTGCTTCACACGGTAGCGTGAAGTCCTACATGATTGGCTTCATCCTCTCTATCATCCTGACAGCAATCCCGTTCTGGATGGTAATGGATGGCAGTGCATCTCACGGTACTATCCTCGGTGTTGTTCTGGTTTGCGCAGTGATTCAGGTGCTGGTTCACCTGGTTTACTTCCTGCACTTAGACAGCAAATCTGAGGGTGGCTGGAACATGGTAGCCATTGTTTTCTCGGCCATCATCATCCTGATTGTCGTAGTAGGCTCACTGTGGATCATGTGGAACCTCAACTACAACATGATGCCTCACTAAAGAGTCACGCGTAATGTTTAAGCAATACCTGCAAGTTACAAAACCAGGAATTATTTTCGGGAATTTAATTTCTGTGATCGGCGGATTTCTGTTGGCTTCTAAAGGCAACACGGATTACGCCCTGTTTCTCATCACCCTGGTGGGCGTGTCACTGGTGGTTGCATCCGGTTGTGTTTTCAACAATGTGATTGACCGTGACATTGATATCAAGATGGAGAGAACCAGGAATCGGGTGCTGGTAAAAGGCCTCATCTCCGCGAAAGTAAGCCTGGTTTATGCCACTGTGCTGGGTATTGCTGGCTTTGCGTTGCTCTACTTCGGTGCTAATCCGCTGGCCATGTGGCTGGCGGTAATGGGCTTCGTGGTTTACGTGGGCATTTACAGCCTCTACATGAAGCGTAACTCCGTTTACGGTACGCTGATTGGAAGCCTGTCGGGTGCTGCGCCGCCGGTTATCGGCTACTGCGCGGTCTCCAACCAGTTTGATGCTGGCGCGTTGATCCTGCTGGCTATCTTTAGCCTGTGGCAGATGCCGCATTCGTACGCGATTGCTATCTTCCGCTTTAAAGATTATCAGGCAGCAAACATCCCGGTTCTGCCGGTGGTGAAAGGCATTTCCGTGGCTAAGAATCATATTACGCTTTATATCCTGGCATTTATGATTGCCACGCTGATGCTGACGCTGGGAGGCTACGCGGGCTACAAATATCTGGTGGTGGCCGCTGCGGTCAGCGTCTGGTGGCTCGGCATGGCATTATCGGGTTACAAAACCGCAGATGACCGTGTCTGGGCGCGTAAACTGTTTGTCTTCTCTATCGTTACCATCACCGCGCTGAGCGTGATGATGTCGGTAGATTCGATGGCTCCGGCCTCGAAGGATCTGCTGACTTACGTCTGGTAACCGGTACCGATACAGTATGAAAAGGGCGCGATTTTCGCGCCCTTTCTTTTTGTTACCACTGCTTAAAAACTATTGTTTTACCCGCCCTGCCCCGCCCCCTAGAATAAATGCAGCACATTAACAGAGGTTGGAATGAACGATAATAAAATGACTCCGGTGGAGCTGCGCGCCACATGGGGCCTCGGTACGGTCTTTTCCCTGCGAATGCTGGGAATGTTTATGGTCCTGCCGGTACTGACCACTTATGGCATGGCATTACAGGGCGCGAGTGAAACCTTAATTGGCCTGGCAATAGGCATTTATGGCCTTGCCCAGGCAATATTTCAGATTCCTTTTGGTTTGCTCTCCGATCGCATTGGTCGTAAGCCGTTGATCGTCGGCGGACTGTTACTGTTTGTCCTTGGCAGTATTATCGCTGCCTGCACCGACTCTATCTGGGGCATTATTCTGGGCCGTGCGCTGCAGGGCTCGGGGGCGATTGCCGCTGCCGTGATGGCACTGTTATCTGATTTAACCCGTGAGCAGAACCGCACCAAAGCGATGGCGTTTATTGGCATCAGTTTTGGCGTCACCTTCGCGATTGCCATGGTGGTCGGCCCGATTGTCACTCACGCACTGGGCCTGCAGGCGCTGTTCTGGATGATTGCGATTCTGGCATCGCTGGGTATCATAATCACCCTGCTGGTGGTTCCATCCTCGTCTCATCATGTACTGAACCGTGAATCGGGCATGGTTAAAGGCAGCTTCCGTAAAGTGCTGGCTAACCCGCGTCTGGTGAAGCTCAATATCGGTATTTTCTGCCTGCACGTCCTGCTGATGTCGAGCTTTGTTGCATTGCCGGGGCAGTTTGAACAGGCAGGTTTCCCCGCCCCCGAACACTGGAAAGTCTATCTCTCCACCATGCTGATCGCCTTTGCCGGCGTGGTACCCTTCATCATTTATGCCGAAGTCAAGCGGCGTATGAAGCGCGTATTTATTGGCTGCGTAGGGATGATTGTCATTGCCGAGATCATATTGTGGGGCGCAGAAGGTCATTTCTGGACGCTGGTAGTTGGTGTTCAGCTCTTCTTCTTTGCCTTCAATCTGATGGAAGCCATTCTGCCTTCACTGATCAGTAAAGAGTCGCCCGCGGGCTATAAAGGCACGGCGATGGGGCTCTACTCCACCAGCCAGTTCCTGGGCGTGGCGGTTGGCGGCAGCATGGGTGGCTGGGTATTTGGGCATTTCGATGCACAAACCGTGTTTCTGGTGGGCGCGATGGTGGCTGCGGCCTGGCTGTTTGTCAGCATGACAATGCAGGAGCCGCCCTATGTCAGCAGCCTGCGCATTGTGCTGAGTGATGCCGCACTGGCTGTGCCGAATCTTGAGCAGCGTCTGAAAGCGCAGCCGGGGGTTAACTCTGTGTTTATCGTGCCTGAAGAGAAAAGCGCCTACATCAAAATCGACAGTAAGGTCACCAGCCGCCCCCAACTGGAAGCTCTGCTGGGTAGTTGCTAATTTAACACCGATTCTGGCGGTTAAATCTGGCCGGTTAGCTGTGAGATCGTGCGTGCATTAGAAACCGGCTTGATGGGAGCAAGCACGAGCTTAAGCTTCAAACACGCACTCGTTCTGTTGCAGACGACTCATAAACTTAAAGCGACGGGAGACTGTGCCTGTAGCAAAGCATAGCGGGCCAGGGATGGCCCGCGCTGAGCCGTCATGGAGGGCGCTTTTGCGTTTTTGCGAAAGGCACAGGCTCCCTGAGCAAGCGCGCGATCGCACAGACGCCATCCAACTCACCCCAGAATTTCGACTTGTTTAAAGCAATAGAAGCCCACCCAAACTCAACAACAAAAAACCCGGCCTTAGCCGGGTTTTTATCACTGCATTCATGCTTAAATTCAGCCTGCCCGCTTAATCGCGGAAGTTTTTAAACTGGAACGGCTGCCCCAGATTGCTGCCGCGCACGACTGCCATCGCACCCTGCAAATCATCACGCGCTTTGCCGGTTACCCGCAACGCCTCACCCTGAATCTGGGTCTGCACTTTCAGCTTGCTGTCTTTAATCAGCTTCACCAGCTTCTTCGCCACGTCGCTTTCAATGCCTTTTTTCAGTTTGGCATCGACCGCCCAGCTTTTGCCGCTGTGCTCAATCTCTTCCGGCACCTCCAGGGCGCCACCTTCAATCCCGCGCTTCAGCAACTTCTCACGCAAAATATCCACCAGCTGCTTAACTTGAAAATCAGACTCGCTGGTAATTTTGATGGTTTCATTCTTTTCGTTGAGCTCAAACTCGGCGCTCACGTTGCGGAAATCGAAGCGGGTAGACACTTCACGGTTGGCATTCTCCACCGCATTGCGAATTTCCTGCAGATCGACTTCTGAAACGATATCGAAAGATGGCATCTCTTCTTCTCCTGACGCTAAAGTGACATGCATAATACGCGTCTTAGGGTGCTAAATAAAATCAGGCTGCACACAACGCTATAATGAAGTTGTGACAGTGAATAACAAATGGATAGCCCGCCAGCGGGAGGCAGCATGAAAATTACCGTGTTAGGTTGCGGTGCTCTGGGTCAGATCTGGCTGACAGCGCTTGCCCGCCAGGGACATGAGGTACAGGGATGGTTGCGGGTGCCGCAGCCCTACTGTTCAGCCAATGTGATCGATCCACAAGGCAACATTTCGAATCGCACTTTTATCGCCAACGATCCGCTGTTTCTGGCGGAAAGCCAGCTGCTGCTGGTCACGCTCAAAGCCCCGCAGGTCTCGCCCGCGGTGAAAAATCTGGAAAGTGTTCTGCCAGAAAACTGTCCGGTAATGCTGCTGCACAATGGCATGGGAACGCTGGAAGAACTGAAAGGACTCACGCAACCGCTGCTGCGCGGCGTCACCACCCATGCGGCGATGCGCGATGGCACCGTCATCAAACACATTGCCAGTGGCATCACCCACATCGGCCCCGGTAATCGTAAAAGCGCCGCTTACAGTGATCTCGCTGACATCCTGCACCCTGCCCTGCCCGACGTCGCATGGCATGACAATATCCGCGCGGCCTGCTGGCGCAAGCTGGCAGTCAACTGCGTCATCAACCCGCTCAGTGTGGAGTATGAGTGCCAGAACGGCGCACTGCGCGCTTATCCGGAGCAGATTGCGCAATTGTGTGAAGAGATCAGCTGGGTCATGGAGCGCGAAGGCCAGAGCGTTGCCAGCGAAAGCCTGCAGGACATTATCTTCGACGTGATTGAAAGCACCGCGGCTAACACCTCTTCAATGCTGCAGGACGTACGCGCCCAGCGGCTGACCGAGATAGACTACATCAGCGGGTTTCTGCTGCGCCGCGCCCGGACGCATGGCCTGATGCTGACAGAGAATACCCGTCTGTATGACATTGTTAAACGCAAGGAGTCGCATTATGACCGCGAACGCATCGGTGCTGGTTTGCCTGGCACATGGCAGTGAAGAGATCGAAGCTGTCACCACCATTGACCTGCTGGTTCGGGCCGGGATGAAGGTCGTCACCGCCAGCGTCGAAAGCGATGGCAATCGGGAGATTGTCTGCTCACGGGGTGTTCGTCTGCTGGCTGACGTGCCGCTGGTCGAGGTAGCCGACAATAATTTCGCCGCCCTCGTCTTACCCGGCGGACTGAAAGGCGCCGAGACCTTTCGTGACAGTCCACTGTTAGTCGAAACGGTACGTCAGTTTCACCTCAATCAGAGGATTGTCGCCGCAATATGCGCAGCGGCAGGTACGGTACTGATCCCTCATGATCTTTTTCCGGTTGGCAACATGACCGGCTTTCCGGGCTTAAAAGAGACCATCCCGGCAGACAAGTGGATGGAACGACGTGTCGTCTGGGATCCACGCGTCAATCTGTTGACAAGCCAGGGGCCCGGCACAGCAATAGATTTTGCGCTGAAGCTGATTGATCTGCTGGTGGGAACAGAGATGGCGCGCGAGGTTGCCGCGCAACTGGTGGTGGCACCGGGCATTTATGACTATCAGGCTTAAAGCCATCTGGGTATAAACAATGCAGCCAGTCAGACCTTAACAGGCGCTGACTGGCACCAGTGCATGACTACGGGCGGTAGACTTTAACGTTTTTAAAGCCCTGCTCATGCAGATAGAGCGCTTGCAGACGACTCATGACACCACGATCGCAATAGAGCAACCAGGTCCGGTTCTGATCGAGGTCGCCAAACTGCGTATTGAGTTTGTAAAACGGCAGCGATTTCACTTCCGTCTCTTTCAGCTTCAGTGGGTTCTCTTCCTGCTCGTCGATGGCCCGGATATCCAGCACCACGTCATTTTCACTCAGCAGGGCGACGGTCTCAACTTCCACTACCTCTTCTTCTGTCTGCTCAGCGATGGTTCGGATGTCGACGTTGGTGGCTTCTTCCACTACACGATCCAGAATCGTAAAGTCGAAATTCTGCTCTTCAGCCTCAATCTTCGCTTTTACTGCTCTAACCGTGGGGCTTTTTGAAATCACCCCACAATATTCCGGCATGGTGCTGGCAAAATCTTCGGTCCCGATCGCCCGGGCGATCCTGATGATGTGCTCTTTATCATGAGAGATCAGCGGACGCAGAATCAACGTATCAGACGCGTTATCAATCAGGCGCAGGTTGGTCAGCGTCTGGCTCGACACCTGACCCACCGCTTCACCGGTGACCAGCGCCTGCACGCCATAGCGCTCTGCAATCGTCGAGGCGGCACGCACCATCATGCGCTTTAGCACCACGCCCATCTGGCCGTCATCCACTTTTTCAAGGATTTCACCCACTACCGGCTCAAAATTAATAGCCACAAACCGCACGCGGTGTGAACGACCAAAACGATTCCACAAATAATGCGCAACCTGACGGACACCAATCTCATGAGCGGCGCCGCCAAGATTAAAGAAGCAGTAATGCACGCGGCTGCCGCGACGCAGCAACATATAGCTGGAGACGCCGGAGTCAAAACCGCCGGAAATCAGTGACAGCACATCTTCCTGCGTGCCGATCGGGAAGCCGCCTAATCCTTCGTAGCGTGCAGTCACCAGCGTCAGGCGATTCTCTTCAACTTCAAGATTTACCGTCACGTCCGGGTTTTTAAGCTGCACGCGGGCGCTTTCAATATGCTGATTCAGACCCCCGCCAACATAGCGTTCCACATCCTGTGAACTGAAGCTATGCTTACCACGACGTTTAACACGCACGCAGAAGCTCTTCCCTTCAAGGCGGTCGCGATACTGCGCTAACGTCTGTTCAAAGATGTGATGAATATCGGTGTACTCGCGATCTTCAACCGCTAAAACGTGATGAATCCCCGGAATGCGCGTCAGCTCATCGGGAATAATGTCCCGCAGCACCGGATTTTTCGAACGCACTTCAATGTGATCCCAGTGACGCACAACGGCGATTTCGTCGCTAACGGTTTTCAGGACGTTGCGAATATTGCTGGCAAGAATCTTAATAAAGCGCAAACGCACCGATGGACTCTTGATGGTGATTTCAGGAAATAACTTGATGATAAACTTCATGGCGACACAGCTTCGTTGGGCAAATAAGTGCTAAAACAGGCAGCACTTAGCTGGTAAAATCACAAAATTGCGGGCTGCAAGGCGCAACCGCATCCGAGGCGCGGGAGTATATCACTTTTGTCAGGTGACTGCTTCTTCATCAGCCGCCGCATTGATTATTTTGCTAATCATAGGGTCTCAGCTACCATGACCGATTGCGAGATAATGTCCCAACCGTGAGTCGACACGAAATATGCCGAAAAAAGCCGAACAGCCAGCCAGCTTTGAAACGTCATTGCAGCAGCTGGAGCAGATTGTCAGCCGTCTGGAAAGTGGTGAATTGCCGCTGGAAGAAGCCCTGAACGAATTTGAGCGCGGCGTGCAGCTGGCGCGGACTGGTCAGCAGACGCTGCAGCAGGCTGAACAGCGGGTTCGAATTCTGCTGAACGATGATAAAGATGCCGACCTCACTGCTTTCACGCCGGAAAACGACTAATGGATTTCGCCCGATTACTCGACGCATATCAGCAGCAGGTGAACGCCGCGCTGACGCGTTTTATAGAGCCACTTCCTTTTCAGAGTTCTCCTCTGGTGAATGCCATGCATTATGGGGCATTATTAGGCGGTAAACGCCTGCGTCCTTTTCTGGTCTACGCTACTGGCGAAATGCTCCACGCCCACCCGGCGAGTCTGGATGCCCCCGCAGCCGCGGTTGAATGCATTCATGCGTACTCTCTGATTCATGACGATCTTCCTGCGATGGACGATGATGCACTGCGTCGCGGGCAGCCAACCTGTCACATTAAATATGGCGAAGATACCGCGATCCTGGCAGGCGACGCCCTGCAGACGCTGGCCTTTTCCATTCTGGCAGACGAAGTGATGCCGGGTGTCAGCGCTGAATATCGTCTGATGATGCTTTCAGAACTGGCAAAAGCCAGCGGGGTAGCTGGGATGTGTGGCGGACAGGCGCTCGATTTAGCGGCGGAAGGTAAATCCGTGGATCTCAACCAGCTGGAGCAGATTCATCGTCATAAAACCGGCGCGCTGATTCGCTCAGCGGTGCGGTTAGGTGCATTAACGGCAGGCGATGCTGGCCGTGAAGTCCTGCCGCTGCTCGATCGTTATGCAGAAGCTATCGGCCTCGCGTTTCAGGTGCAGGACGATATTCTGGATGTGGTGGGTGACACGGCGGTGATTGGAAAACGTCAGGGTGCCGATCAGCACCTGGGAAAAAGCACCTATCCTTCACTGTTAGGCCTTGAACATGCCCGTGCCAAAGCGCGGGATTTGTATCAGGAAGCCCTTGATGCTTTAGAATTGCTCGCTGCGCACTCTTATAACACCACAGCACTGCAGGCGCTGGCGAGCTTCATAATTGAACGCGACAAATAACTTCCATAATGAGTCTCTGATGAGTTTTGATATTGCTAAATACCCGACACTGTCGCTGGCAAACACGGTTCAGGCGCTGCGCGCCCTGCCAAAAGAGAAGTTGCCTGAGCTGTGTGATGAACTGCGTCAGTATCTGTTAGACAGTGTGAGCCGCTCCAGCGGCCATTTTGCATCGGGTCTGGGCGTAGTCGAACTGACGGTCGCACTGCATTATGTCTATAACACCCCCTTTGACCATCTGGTCTGGGATGTGGGTCATCAGGCTTATCCGCATAAAATTCTGACCGGTCGCCGCGATCGCATCGGCACTATTCGTCAGAAAAATGGTGTACATCCATTTCCGTGGCGCGGCGAAAGTGAATATGACGTGCTGAGCGTGGGTCACTCGTCGACCTCAATCAGTGCCGGTCTCGGCATGGCAGCAGCGGCAGAACGTGAAGGTCAGGGCCGTCGCACCGCCTGTATTATTGGCGATGGTGCCATCACCGCAGGCATGGCGTTTGAAGCGATGAATCATGCCGGTGATATCAAGCCGGACATGCTGGTTATTCTCAACGACAACGAGATGTCCATCTCCGAAAACGTTGGCGCGCTGAATAACCGTCTGGCGCAGATCCTGTCGGGTAAAACCTACGCGCGACTGCGCGAAGGCAGCAAGCGTGTGCTGACCAGCCTGCCACCAATTAAAGAGCTGGTAAGACGCACCGAAGAGCACCTCAAAGGCATGGTCGTGCCGGGCACCCTGTTTGAAGAGTTAGGCTTTAATTACATCGGGCCGGTTGACGGTCACGACGTGCTGACGCTGGTGAATACGCTGAGCAACATGCGCAACCTGAAAGGGCCGCAGTTCCTGCATATCATGACGAAGAAAGGCAAAGGCTACGCCCCGGCAGAGGAAGATCCGATTGCCTGGCATGCCGTACCAAAATTTGACCCGGCGATTGGCGAACTGCCTAAAAGCGCAGAGGGTCTGCCGAGCTACTCTAAAATCTTTGGTAACTGGCTGTGCGAAATGGCCGCGGACGATCCGAAGCTGATGGCAATTACGCCGGCGATGCGCGAAGGCTCCGGTATGGTGGCCTTCTCACGCGAATTTCCGAAGCAATATTTTGATGTGGCGATTGCTGAGCAGCATGCAGTCACCTTCGCTGCCGGTATGGCAATTGGCGGCTATAAGCCGATTGTTGCCATCTACTCTACCTTCCTGCAGCGCGCCTACGATCAGCTGATCCATGACGTGGCTATCCAGAAACTGCCGGTCCTGTTTGCTATCGATCGCGGTGGTATTGTTGGCGCGGATGGTCAGACTCACCAGGGCGCGTTTGATCTCGCCTATCTGCGCTGTGTGCCGGATATGGTGATCATGACCCCCAGCGATGAAAACGAGTGTCGGCAGATGCTCTACACCGGCTATCATCATCAGGATGGTCCCAGTGCGGTGCGCTATCCGCGCGGAACCGGTGTCGGTACGCCACTGGCACCGCTGCAGAGCCTGCCGCTGGGTAAAGCGGTTGTGAAACGTCAGGGTGAAAAGCTGGCAATGCTGAACTTTGGTACCCTGCTGCCAGAAGCGGCCGCCGCGGCAGAAGCACTGAATGCAACCCTGGTCGATATGCGCTTTGTGAAACCCCTGGATGAGACGCTGATCGCCGAGCTTGCCACCACGCACGACTCGCTGATTACGCTGGAAGAAGGCGCAATTAAAGGCGGTGCTGGCAGCGGCGTAAATGAATTTATCATGGCGAAACGTCTGGCTGTTCCGGTACTGAACATCGGCCTGCCCGATGAATTCATCCCGCAGGGTACGCAGGATGAAGTCCGTCATGACTATCTGCTGGACGCAAAGGGCATTCAGCAACAGATCGCCCGCTGGCTGGCACAATAACCTCCCTTCTCCTTCTCTGCGCTCTCCTCTCGGGGAGCGCAACATCCTGCTATGCTAAAACCTTTGCACTTTCGCAGGAGCCTCCACTATGAAAACGATTCAACTGGGTACCACCGATCTGCAGGTATCGCGTCTTTGCCTTGGCTGTATGACTTATGGGGAGCCAACGCGCGGCAACCATGCCTGGACGCTGCCGGAAGCAAGCAGCCGTCCGTTGATCCAGCAGGCACTGAATGCGGGGATCAACTTTTTCGATACCGCCAACAGCTATTCAGATGGCAGCAGTGAAGAGATCCTGGGCCGGGCGCTGAAAGATTTTGCCCGCCGTGAAGAGATTGTGGTCGCCACCAAAGTTTATTTCCCGCTGACCAATCTGTCACAGGGCCTGTCGCGTAAAAATATCCTGCAATCCATTGATGACAGCCTGCAGCGTCTTAGCATGGAGTATGTCGATCTCCTGCAGATTCACCGCTGGGATTACGACACGCCGCTCGAAGAGACGCTGGAAGCACTGCATGAGGTGGTACAGTCTGGCAAAGCACGCTATATCGGTGCCTCATCAATGCACGCCAGCCAGTTTGCCCGCGCGTTGCAGATGCAGTCAGAACAGGGCTGGCATCGTTTTGTCAGCATGCAGGACCAGTACAACCTGATTCAGCGCGAAGAGGAGCGTGAAATGCATCCGCTCTGCCTGAAAGAGCAGATTGCCGTGCTACCCTGGAGTCCGCTGGCGCGCGGTAAGCTGACCCGCCCATGGGGTGAAAGCACTGCGCGTTCGGCCTCTGATAAGGTGATGTCGTCGCTCTATGCCAGTACTGAAGAGAATGATGCCGTTATTGCGCAGCGGCTGGCGCAGGTTGCCGACAGTAAAGGCGTCACACGAGCGCAGGTGGCACTGGCCTGGCTGCTGAGTAAACCTGCCGTCACAGCACCGATTATTGGCGCGTCGCGTGCTGAGCAGTTTGAGGATCTGGTGAAGGCCGTTAATGTCACGTTGAGTGACGGGGAAATTGCACAGCTGGAAGAGGACTATCAGCCGCATCAGGCGGTAGGATTTGAGTAACGTTGAAAGGAAGGTGGCGCCCGGCACGGGCGGCACCTTATATCAAATGATTAGCATCGGCGGTTAACCCGCCAGCCAGACCCCAATGCCATACAGCATGGCAGCGGAAATCACGCCGGCAATAATGTCATCCACCATAATGCCCATGCCACCATGCACATTGCGGTCAAACCAGCGAATCGGCCACGGCTTCCACATATCAAGAATACGGAACAGCACAAAGCCACTTAATACCCATTGCCAGCTGTTGACAGGAATCGCCATCAGCGTAATCCACATGCCGATAAACTCATCCCAGACGATACTGCCGTGATCGTGTACGCCCATATCTTTGGCGGTACGATGACAGAGATAAACCCCAACGCAGATGCCGACCAGCACCACCAGCGAATAGAGATCCTGCGGCAGAAAAGTCATCAGCCACCAGAATGGGATGGCCGCCAGCGATCCCATGGTGCCGGGCACCACCGGGCTTAATCCGCTGCCGAAGCCGGTCGCCAGCAGATGCCAGGGATTGCTCATTCGCAAGCGACGCTTCGCCACGTCGTTATTTAGTATCAAAGTGATCAAACCCTTTATGACGGAATCTAGCTGGCTTGCCATTATCCAGCAGCGTTAAGCCTTCCGACTCCGGTGCTATCTGTCCGATGCAGGTATAGGGCACGCCCAGGTGACCCAGCGCCACATCGAGCGCACCGCGATTGACCTCGGGCACGGTGAAGCAGAGTTCGTAGTCTTCTCCGCCACTCAGCGCCCAGCGCAACACCTGTTCAGCTTCGAAATGGTCGCTTAGCGCAGCCGAAAGGGGCAATGCATCGAGGTTAAGCCGTGCACCGCAGCCGCTGGCTTTCAGCACATGGCTGAGATCGGAAATCAGGCCGTCGGAAAGATCTACCGCTGAGGAGGCGAGCGAACGCAGTGCCTGACCCTGCAGAATGCGCGGCATCGGCCGCAGATGACGTTTTATCAGTGCTTCATGCACCGCCGGATCGTGGATGCGACAGTGGTGTTGCAGCAGCGCCAGACCTGCCGCGCTGTCACCCAGCGTGCCGGTCACGTAGATCCAGTCGCCCGGCTTCGCACCGGAACGTTTCAGCGCGCGTCCCTGCGGCACCAGACCGTGAATCGCCAGCGTCAGGCTCAGCGGACCCCGCGTGGTGTCGCCGCCCACCAGCTGCATATCGTAATATTCCAGCAGTTCAAACAGGCTTTCGCTGAAGGCAGACAGCCAGCTTTCATCGACCTGCGGCAGCGTTAAGGCCAGCGTCAGCCAGGCGGGATCAGCGCCCATGGCAGCAAGGTCGCTGAGATTAACAGCCAGGGCTTTGTAGCCCAGATCGGCAGGATGAATATCCCGTAAGAAGTGCATACCCGCGACCAGGGTATCGGTGCTGATCGCCAGCGTCTGTTTATCCGGCACGCTAAGTAACGCACAATCGTCACCGATGCCGAGCTCGACATCACGGCGGCTGCGTGTTCTGCGGTTGAAGTAGCGTGCGATGAGTTCAAATTCACCACAAGACATAATTGCGTTCCGCTTAACCCTTAATGAAAAAAGGCCGGCAAGCCGGCCTTTTTGTTTATTTGCGATTGGGTCGAATTTGTGGACCGGCTTTATCCAGCACACCGTTAACAAATTTATGGCTGTCTTCAGCACCGAAAACTTTCGCCAGCTCGATGCCTTCGTTGATGGCCACTTTATAAGGCACATCATTACGTTTGCTCAGCTCATACAGCGAGATGCGCAGGATAGCTTTTTCTACCTGCCCCAGCTCTTCAAGCTGACGCGACAGGTAGGGCTTCATCAGTCCATCCAGATACGCACTGTTGGTCGCCACACCGGACAGCAGTTCGCGGAAGTAGGTAATGTCGACGTCTTTGACGTCCTGTTCCGCCAGAAACTGGTATTCCACATCGGCAATGTCGTTATTCGACAACTGCCAGGAGTAAAGCGCCTGAACAGCGCACTCACGGGCGCGACGACGAGCAGCAGGTTTCACAAAATTCCCCTTACAAAAATCAGGCTTTAATGGCTTTCAATACGTTGATCATTTCGAGCGCAGTCAGTGCCGCTTCAGCACCTTTGTTACCCGCTTTGGTGCCAGCACGCTCAATGGCCTGCTCAATGCTTTCCGTGGTCAGCACGCCAAACGCGACAGGAATGTTGCTGTTCATAGCAACGCTGGCGATACCGGAGCTGGCTTCACCCGCCACATATTCGAAGTGCGCAGTGCCACCACGAATGACGGTGCCGAGTGCAATAATGGCATCATATTTGCCGGAGTTGGCCAGGGCGCGTGCTGCCAGAGGCAGTTCGTATGCACCAGGCACCCAGACTACAGTGATATTGTCATCTTTGACCTGGCCGATACGTTTCAGGGCATCAACTGCACCATCCAACAGGCTGTCATTAATGAAGTTGTTAAAACGCGCAATAACGATGGCAACATTGGCCTCAGGCGTTGCAACAGCAGCTTCGATAACTTTCATACTTATCCTTTCAGGGGTTTGGTTGGCCCCGCGCAGGGGGGCGGATTCTATCATACTCTTGGGCGGCGTGCTCTTGCTTTTCCGACCGCGTCATTGTGGTGTCAGGGTCAGGCGTAAATCGTCACCAACCTGCCGGACGTCACTGAAACGGAAGGCAGGTGCATCAGCCAGCTGGCTGAGTCCCGGCAGCTGGCACAGGCCGCGTCCTTCATGACCTAACACCTTAGGTGCCAGATAAACGATCAGTTCATCGACCAGCCCGGCCTGCAACAGCGCGCCGGCCAACGTTGCGCCTGCTTCAACCCAGACACTGTTAATCTGTCGCTGTCCCAGCAACATCATCATCGCCACCAGATCCAGCTGCTGTTCACGCAGCGGAACAGCAATTTGCGTCACATCAGCAGGCCAGGTCTGCTGATCCGGCTGATGACGCATTAGCCAGGTTTCGCCCGGCTGCGAAATGAGCCGATGTTGGGGTGTGACGCGATTCTGACTGTCGATAATCACCCGCACCGGCTGACGCAGTTGCTGCTCATTGAGCAGTGCCTGGCTGTCAGCATTGAGTTCAGACCAGCGTACCGTCAGGGAAGGATCATCCGCCAGCACCGTGGCGCCGCTACTCAGGATCGCGGCACTTTGCGCACGCAGACGCTGCACATCACGGCGGGCAGCCTCAGAGGTGATCCACTGGCTTTCGCCGCTGGCCATTGCCGTGCGACCATCCAATGACGCGCCCAGCTTGAGCTGAATCCAGGGAAAGCCGGTGCGCATCCGCTTGAGAAAGCCGCGATTCAGCGCCTCCGCTTCCGGCATCATCAGACCGTGGCTCACGTCAATGCCAGCCTGATGTAGACGGTGCAGTCCGCGACCCGCCACCTGCGGATTAGGGTCCTGCATGGCGGCCACGACACGGGTCACGCCCGCAGCGATCAGCGCATCACAGCAGGGTGGCGTGCGGCCATGATGGCTGCACGGTTCCAGCGTGACATAGGCAGTTGCGCCACGCGCTTTCTCACCAGCCAGGCGCAGGGCATGAACTTCAGCGTGAGGTTCACCGGCGCACTGATGCCAGCCCTCACCCACCACGGCGCCATCCCGCACAATTACGCAGCCCACATTGGGGTTCGGCATCGTCGTAAAACGACCACGTCGCGCCAGTTCCAGCGCGCGCGCCATATAAAGTTCATCCATGGTTTAATCCTGTAACCGGGCGATCTCTTCGCCAAAATCGCGAATATCTTCAAAGCTGCGATAAACCGAGGCGAAGCGAATATAGGCGACTTTATCAAGCTTCTTCAGCTCATCCATCACCAGATTGCCAATCAGCTTACTGGGGATCTCACGTTCGCCGGTGGCGCGCAACTGAGTTTTAATATGGTTAACGGCGCTTTCAACCGCGTCGGCGCTGACCGGACGCTTCTCAAGCGCTTTCATCATCCCGCTGGCCATTTTGTCTTCATTAAAAGGTTCGCGCACGTCATTGCTTTTCACCACGCGCGGCATCACCAGTTCCGCCACCTCAAAGGTGGTGAAGCGTTCATGACACATCAGACACTGGCGGCGGCGTCGCACCGAGGAGCCTTCACTAACCAGACGAGAATCAATCACTTTGGTGTCCACAGCGGAGCAGAATGGGCAATGCATGACGTTTCCTGACGCGAAATAGATGGGTCAGACAGTGTAGCGCGAACTGCGGATCAACAAAATCTCTTCCGTGCCTTTCCTGGAGATCTCCTCGCAGGATAAACGATGCTAAATTTCGTCTGCAGCAAAAGGGACTACGCTTTAAGAGCTACAATTAAAATTTTCCACTAACACATTGGAGGTTGTATGGGTCTGTTTAACTTTGTGAAAGAAGCAGGTGAAAAACTATGGGATGCTGTCAACGGCGGTGATGACCAGAATAAAAAGCTGCAGGATCACATCAACAAACTCGGTTTACCCGACAGTGACAAAGTTGACGTTAAGGTCAATGGCGATACGGTGACCGTGAGCGGTGAGGGCCTCTCCCAGGAGCTGAAAGAGAAGATTCTGATCGCTGCAGGTAACGTTGCAGGCATCACTAAAGTGGAAGATAAGGTTTCCGTGACAGACAGCGCGACCGAGTCAGAATTTTATACCGTGAAAAAAGGGGATACGCTGAGCGCCATTTCCAAGCAGGTTTATGGAAATGCGAACGAATACAACAAGATTTTCGAAGCGAATAAGCCAATGCTCACTCATCCTGATAAGATCTATCCTGGCCAGGTTTTACGTATTCCAAAATAACGGACAAAGATAACTTATGAAAAGGATGGTTTGGGTTCCGGTGGCGCTCGCTCTGGTGACGCTGAGCGGCTGCAGCAGCACTGCCAGCAATCCGCAGGTCAAAGAACTGCATCAGGAAGTGAGTCAGCTTAATCAGCAGATGCAGCATCTGACCACGCAGGCCAGCGCGCTGGAGATTCAGGGGCAGCTCAACAACCACTCGCAGCAGGGTGCATGGCTGGTGCCGCAGGCAAATACGCCCGTGGCGCTGCAAACACAGCTTGGTACGCTGCGACTGACACTGTCGCCTGTTACCGCTGAAGCCAGCGGCTCGCGGGCTACCCTGACCGTACGCTCAATGGACGATCGGCCCCTGCCCGCCCTGCGCACGACGGTAATCTGGGGTGAACTCGACCCGTCGACCGGTAAACCGCTGAGTAATGACAGTCTGAGCCAGACAGTCGTGGTGCCAGCCTCACTGTTACCGCAGCATTCGGCGAGCATACCACTGCGCCTCAGCGGCATTGCACCGGAGCAATTAGGTTATGTCCGCGTGCATAACGTTACCGGCGACGCGACGACCCAGACCTCACCTGCCTCACCCGCTAGCCCTGAGTAAGCAGTGCAAAAAAAACGGGCAGCCACAAGGCTGCCCGTTTTTATTTCTTCGCGCGATTAAGGCAGGATAGAAGGCTGATCGGCACCCTCTTTCTCGACTTTTTGCACCAGCATATGTTCACGTTTCATGCCCAGCTTCAGCGCCAGCGCTGAAGAGACATAAATCGATGAAATCGTACCAATCGTCACCCCAATCAGCATGGTCAGTGAGAAGCCTTTCAGCAACGCACCACCAAATACGAAGAGGATGAGGATCATCGCCAGCGTGGTCAGCGAGGTAATCAGCGTACGGCTTAACGTCTGGGTCAGTGACACGTTAGTAATATCGTAAGAGCTGCCGCGACGGATCTTGCGGAAGTTTTCACGAATACGGTCCGACACCACGATTTTATCGTTGAGCGAGTAGCCAATCACCGACATCAGCGAGGCGACAATCGTCAGGTCGATTTCAATGCGGAACAGCGCCAGCAGGCCGCAGGTAATGATTACGTCATGCGCCAGCGCCAGCACGGTACCCAGCGCCAGACGCCACTCAAAGCGAAAACCGATATAGATCAGAATCGCAATCAGCGCGGACAACAGCGCCATCGCTCCCGCCTGCGCCAGGTCGCTGCCCACACTCGGGCCAACGAACTCAATGCGCTTAACGGTAGCGTTTTGCTGAGTGGTCTGGTTAATCACCGAGACCACTTTGTTACCTAACTCGGTACCCGCCGGGCCGGTAACCGGCGCCATGCGCACCATCACATCGCGGCTGCTGCCAAAGTTCTGCACCAGCGGCTCGTCAAAGCCCGCTTTCACCAGTTCACTACGCAGCATGTCGAGTTCGGCCGGTTTTTCCAACGCGATCTCAATCACCGTCCCGCCGGTGAAATCAAGGCCCCAGTTAAAACCACGCACACCCACGATTGCAATCGCGGCCAGAATCAGCAGTCCTGAAATGATGAAGGCCAGCTTATCCCAGCGCATAAAGTCAACGACTTTACGCCCGTGGTTCAACTGCTCAATGTTATATTCCTGTGCCACAACGCACTCCTCAGATAGACAGCTTGTTGATGCGTTTGCCACCGTAAACCAGGTTAACAATGGCACGGGTACCGATAATCGCGGTGAACATTGAGGTCGCGATACCAATTGCAGTGGTAATGGCAAAACCTTTGATCGAACCGGTGCCGACCGCGTAAAGAATGATAACTTTGATCAGGGTAGTCACGTTCGCATCGACAATACTTGAGAAGGCGCCTTTATAGCCTTCATGAATTGCCTGCTGAACCGAACGCCCGTTACTGAGTTCTTCTTTAATACGTTCGTTAATCAGTACGTTGGCATCAACCGCCACCGCCAGGGTTAACACGATACCGGCAATACCCGGCATGGTCAGGGTCGCGCCCGGCAACAGAGACATAATGCCGACAATCAGCACCAGGTTTACCAACAGTGCGCTGGTCGCAATCAGACCAAACTTCTTGTAGAACACCACCATAAACAGGATTGAGGCAAGCAGCCCCCACAGGCAGGCTTCAAGACCCTGAGTAATGTTCTGCTGACCCATGGTCGGCCCGATAGTACGCTCTTCCACAATCTGGATTGGCGCAATCAGCGCACCGGCACGCAGCAGCAGCGAGAGCTGACGTGCTTCGTTCGGGTTGTTGATTCCGGTAATGCGGAAGCTGTTCCCCAGGCGAGACTGGATATTAGCGACGTTAATCACCTCTTCCTGTTTCACCAGAATTGAACGGCCATTGGCATCTTTTTTACCGCTGTCTTTGTACTCCACAAACAGGGTCGCCATCGGCTTGCCAATGTTGTCCTTAGTGAAGTTCGACATGATGTTACCGCCTGCACCATCCAGTGAAATGTTCACCTGTGGCTGGTTGTACTCATCCATGCTGGAGGTCGAGTCGGTGATGTGGTCACCGGTCAGGATCACCCGCTTGTAGAGCACCACCGGCTGGCCATCACGCATGTCTTTCACTTCAGAGTCACCTGGAACCCGGCCATTGGCCGCCGCCGTTGGATCCACGCTGGTGTTCACCAGACGGAATTCCAGCGTCGCGGTTGCACCCAGAATCTCTTTAGCGCGCGCCGTATCCTGAATGCCCGGCAGTTCAACCACGATACGATCGGAACCCTGACGCTGTACCAGCGGTTCCGCCACGCCCAGCTGGTTTACACGGTTACGCAGAATCGTAATGTTCTGCTGAACCGCATATTCACGCGCTTCGCTGAGACGGGCATCGCTCATGGTGGCACGCAGGGCATCACTGCCACTGCTGTTGATCACCAGATCCTGATGACGCGAGGTCAGCCAGGAGATCGCCGCATCACGGCTTGCAGCGTCACGGAAACGAATTTCCACGCCGTAGTTCGCGACTTTGTTGACGGTGGTGTAAGGGATATTTTTGGTGCGCAGGTCGCTACGCAGCGTGTCAGCATTCTGCTCCTGCAGCTTACCAAGCGCGGTGTCCATGTCCACTTCCATCAGGAAGTGCACACCACCACGCAGATCGAGACCGAGTTTCATCGGCTCGGCTGACAGCATCGTCAGCCAGCGAGGCGTGGCTGGCGCAAGGTTCAGCGCGACAACGTAGTTTTCACCTAGCGCTTTCATGATCGCTTCACGGGCGCGTAACTGCACATCCGTATTGGCGAAGCGCGCGGTAATGGCACCATTTTCCAGCGCAACAGATTTGCTCTGGATATTGTCTTGTTTTAATGCGGACTGAATTTGATCCAACGTCTGCTCACTGGCGGCGCTTCCGCGCGCACCAGTGATTTGAACGGCCGGATCCTCACCATACAGGTTGGGAAGCGCATAGAGCAGGCCGACGAGAATCACGACGACCAGCATTACGTACTTCCACAAAGGATAACGATTTAACACGGCAGTTCCCTTAGGGAAGAAAGAATTACAGCGCCTTGATAGTGCCTTTAGGCAGCACGGCGGCAACGAAATCACGTTTAATGACCACTTCATTGGTGTCATTCAGCGCAATAGCAACGTAGCCCGTGTCAGAGACTTTTGTTACGCGGCCTACCAGCCCACCGCTGGTCAACACTTCATCACCCTTAGAGATGGAATCCATCAGCTTCTTGTGCTCTTTCGCACGTTTCTGCTGCGGACGCAGGATCATGAAATAGAAAATCAGACCAAACACCACCAGCATGATCACCAGAGAATACGGACTTCCCTGAGACGGTGCGCCAGCTGCTGCCACGGCGTCAGAAATGAATAAGCTCATTAAAATTCCCTCATTGATAAATTGTCAGACGTTAATGGCGGAGCTTCTTTGCCCGTCCGTTGGTAAAACTCGGTTACAAAGCGCTCTAATTTACCCTCTTCGATGGCCTGGCGTAAACCTGCCATCAGACGCTGGTAATAGCGCAAATTGTGGATAGTATTCAGACGCGCGCCCAGTATTTCGTTACAACGGTCGAGATGATACAAGTAGGCACGGCTATAATTGCGACAGGTGTAACAATCACACTCCGCATCCAGTGGCGCAGTGTCATCTTTGTAGCGGGCGTTGCGGATCTTCACCACGCCCTCGGTCACAAACAGGTGACCATTTCGGGCGTTACGGGTCGGCATCACGCAGTCAAACATATCAACGCCGCGACGTACGCCTTCAACCAGATCTTCTGGCTTGCCGACACCCATCAGATAACGCGGTTTATCCTGCGGAAGCTGCGGACAGACGTGCTCAAGAATACGGTGCATATCCTGCTTAGGCTCACCCACCGCCAGGCCGCCCACAGCGTACCCATCAAAGCCAATCTCTACCAGACCTTTCACCGACACATCTCGTAAATCTTCGTAAACCGAGCCTTGAATAATGCCAAATAACGCATTTTTATTGCCGAGGCTATCGAAACGATCACGACTGCGTTGCGCCCAGCGCAGCGACATTTCCATGGAGCGTTTGGCGTAGTCCCAGTCCGCCGGATAAGGCGTACATTCATCGAAAATCATGACGATGTCAGACCCGAGGTCGTACTGAATCTCCATCGATTTTTCCGGATCGAGGAAAATCGGGTCACCATTGATCGGGTTACGGAAATGAACGCCCGCTTCGGTGATTTTACGGATGTCGCCAAGGCTGAAGACCTGGAAGCCGCCAGAGTCGGTCAGAATCGGTCCTTTCCACTGCATAAAGTCATGCAGATCGCCATGCAGTTTCATGATCTCCTGACCCGGACGCAGCCAAAGATGGAAGGTATTACCCAGAATGATCTGCGCACCGGTCTCCTGCACTTCTTCCGGCGTCATGCCTTTAACGGTGCCATAAGTGCCCACTGGCATAAACGCAGGGGTTTCCACCACGCCGCGATCAAAAATCAGACGGCCACGGCGTGCGCGCCCGTCTGTGGTATCAAGTTCAAATTTCACAACGCCTCCATCGGAGAAACAGTCCGATGCAGATAGCCTTTAGTCGCGTTACAGGCGATTCCGGCTATCGGTTAATAAATCAGTCGCCCACTTTTTCCAGCGGCGCCTGCGTATTTTTACTGATAAACATCGCGTCACCATAACTGAAGAAACGATATTCCTCAGCCACGGCTGCGCGGTACGCGGCCATGGTGTGCTGATAACCGGCAAACGCCGAGACCAGCATAATCAGAGTTGATTCAGGCAGATGGAAATTGGTGATCAGCGCATCGATCACCTGATACTCATAGCCCGGATAGATAAAAATTTGGGTATCGTCGAAGAACGGCGTAATCAGGGCATCCTGACTCGCTTTGGCGGCGCTCTCCAGCGACCGGACGGAGGTAGTGCCCACGGCGACCACCTTGTTGCCGCGTGCTTTACAGGCCAGTACCGCGTCGACGACCGCCTGCGGCACTTCGGCATATTCCGCGTGCATGTGATGCTCTTCGATGGTCTCGACGCGCACCGGCTGGAAGGTGCCCGCCCCGACATGCAGCGTCACAAACGCCATCTCAATGCCCTTCTCTTTCAGCGCCTTCAGCAGGGGTTCATCAAAATGCAGACCGGCGGTTGGTGCCGCAACGGCACCCGGACGGGCGCTATAAACCGTCTGATAAAGCTCACGATCGGCCTCTTCATCAGGACGGTCAATATAGGGCGGCAGTGGCATATGCCCGACGCTGTTCAGGATGTCGAGTACGGCGCGTTCATCATTAAAGACAATTTCAAACAGCGCATCGCGGCGTGCCACCATGGTCGCTTTCACGCTCTCATCTTCGCCCAGCAGCAGTTCTGCACCGGGCTTCGGCGCTTTTGAGGCACGCACGTGCGCCAGCACACGCTTGTCGTCGAGCATCCGCTCCACCAGAATCTCGATTTTGCCGCCGCTGGCTTTACGGCCAAAGACGCGTGCCGGAATCACACGGGTGTTGTTGAACACCAGCAGATCGCCTGGATTAAGCTTATCCAGCACATCGGTGAAAACACCGTGCGACAGCGTACCGCTGGCCCCATCGAGCGACAGCAGGCGACAGCCGCTGCGCTGCGCCTGGGGATAGTGAGCAATCAGGGATTCGGGCAATTCAAAAGCAAAATCGGCGACACGCATGGAAATGTTCTTTCTCAGGCAAAAACAGGCGGCATAGTTTAGCGGAAAATCGATCAATTCTGAACAACTGGCTGCGCAAAGGCAGTTCAGCCTATAATGCGGCATGAACTTTCTTGCTCATCTCCATCTGGCTCAGCTGGCCGACAGCTCCTTACTTGGCAATCTGATGGCCGACTTTGTGCGTGGCAACCCGCACCAGCACTGGTCTGCGCCTGTCGCAGACGGCATTCTGATGCATCGTCGTCTCGACGTGATGACCGATGCGCTGCCGGAAGTACGTAGCGCCCGTCAGCTATTTCGGGCGGAAACCTATCGCGTGGCACCGATTACGCTGGACGTCATCTGGGACCATTTTCTGGCCCGCCACTGGCAGCATTTCACACCCAACCAGACGCTGGTGCAGTTTTCTGCCGTCGCCGAGCACGAAATTATGCCGCAACTGGCAGACACCCCTCCTGAATTTCAGGCACTCAACGCGGTGATGTGGCGCGAGCGCTGGTTTGAGCATTATGCCCAGCCAGCGCGGCTGGCGCGGGTGCTGCACGGCATGGCCTGCCGCCGCCCACGCCTGGCGGCGCTGCGCGACTCTTACCACGATTTCACGCAACATTATGATCAGCTTGAAGCGCTGTTTTTTGATTTTTATCCGCGTTTAATGGCGCTGGCGTCCAGCAGAACCCTGTAAAACCCGATCCTCTGCTGCCGGGCTGGCAGACGCCAGCGTTTACCTAATAAAAAAGCCCGCCGACCCGCTCCGTACCATCTTGCCATTGCTGCTTATCTGCGGCTTAATGAAGCCTTTCTTAACAATAGCTAAGTAAACGTCACAGTCAGACCGCCTGTTCAGGTGCACCTTCCGTTCGTTATGGCAAAAAATCATAAGAGGAAAAGATGTCATCCGCTTCGCATTCTGAAATTGACGCGCGTTACCGTTACGCCTGCGACATCGCCCGTGCGGCGGGTAGTCGGGGCTTGTCATGGTATCAGCAGCGTCAGACACTGGTGGTGGAACACAAAAGGGATTTGCAGGACGTGGTCAGCGAAGCTGATCGTAACGTTGAAGCATTAATCAAGACTTTAATCGCTGAACGTTTCCCTGACGATGCCGTCTATGGGGAAGAGAGCGGCGGGGAGGTTCAGGGCGCGCCCTTTATCTGGGTTGTCGATCCGATTGATGGCACCGCCTGTTTCGTCAATGGCTTGCCGAACTGGTGCGTCTCGCTGGCAGTGGTCTGTGAGGGCGAACCGGTCATCGGCGTGGTCTGCGATCCTAACCATCAGGAGCTGTTTCACGCACGAGCAGGTCATGGCGCGTGGGTCAATGAGAGCCGACTGCAGGTTCATAGCGCTCAGCATCTTAATGAGGGTTTACTCGGCATCAGCAACTCCAGCCGAACGCCAGGCGAAAGTGTCTCGCGCCTGATTAGCGGCTTAATGGAACAGGGTGGTATGTTTATTCGTATCGGTTCTGGCGCGCTGACCAGCGCCTGGGCTGCCGCCGGGCGACTGATTGGCTACTACGAAGCGCATATGCATCCCTGGGATAGTCTGCCGGGCATCGTTCTGATGCGCGAAGCGGGCGGTGTCACCAACGATTATCTGCGTAATGATGGACTGAAAAACGGCAACCCGGTGTTGCTGGCGAATGCGGCCCTTTATCCGAAAATTAAAGCGCTGACCGGTAATCGCGCACTGGATGAGTAAATGACCTTGCCAACCCTGTGCCGCTGTGCGCTGATCCTCAGTTCTCTCTGGCTGCTAAGCTCAGTGTCACAGGCGGCAGATTACCAGCTGGAGAAAGTGGTCGAACTGAGCCGTCATGGCGTGCGTCCGCCCACACCGGGCAATCGCAAAGAGATTGAAGCTGCCAGCCAGCGCCCCTGGACGCAGTGGAGCACTGCCGATGGCGAGCTGACCCATCACGGCTACAGCGCAGTGGTGAATAAGGGACGCTGGGAAGGCGACCATTATCGTCAGCTCGGCCTGCTGGGTACAGGCTGTCCTGATGCGACACAGGTTTACGTGCGCGCCAGTCCGCTGCAGCGTACCCGCGCCACCGCCGCAGCGCTGGCTGACGGGGCCTTTCCCGACTGTGACGTACCGGTGCATCACGTAGCGGGCGATGTTGATCCCCTGTTTCAGAGTGAAAAGCTGACGGTTACCCGGTCCGATCCCGTTCAGGAGCTGGCGGCTAAACAGCAGAAAGCGGGCGATCTGGCGCTGCTGCAACAGCAGTTGCAACCCGCAATTCAGCAGCTGAAAGCCGGCGTCTGCCCGCCCGCAACAGACTGCACCTTCTTTGATATCCCCTGGTCATTCCGGCAAACCCGCACCGGGAACAGTTACGTTTACGGGCTGAGCGTGATGGCGAGCATGGTGGAAACGCTGCGCCTGGGCTACAGCGAAAATCTGCCATTTGATCAGCTCGCCTGGGGACATATCACCTCGGCCGCGCAAATTACCTCGCTGCTGCCGCTGTTGACCGCAAACTACGATCTCAGTAATGACATCCTCTATCAGGCACAGCGCCATGGCTCGATACTGCTCAACACCCTGCTGGAGGCGATCACTTCCGATAACTCGCCGACCCGCTGGCTGATTCTGGTGGCGCATGACACCAATATTGCGATGGTACGCACCCTGATGGGCTTTAGCTGGCAGTTGCCCGGCTATTCACGCGGTAACATACCCCCAGGCAGCAGTCTGGTGCTGGAGCGCTGGCGCGATACCCGCAGCGGCGAACGTTTTTTGCGGCTCTATTTTCAGGCGCAGAGTCTGGATGGACTCCGTCAGCTGCAACCGATCGATGATAAACACCCGTTATTACGTCAGGAGTGGCATCAGCCCGACTGCAGAGTCACCGATACCGGTCTGCTCTGCCCTTATCAATCCACGCTGACTCAGCTGCGAAAAAACCTGGATAACAGCGCTGTCCTGCCGGTTTCGGTTATATTGCCCTGAGTCTGTGGCTAATCAAATTAAGGCCGCAGCCGCAATGCGGCCTTAATAATGTTAACCTCTGTTAATTAACGCCATTCCGACCTTTTCTTATTTAAATCGCCCGACTATCAGCGCCACTCATTTTGATTTACGATAGTCCCGTCAATCATCCCTTTATTAACTCTTTTCCTGTAATTCTTGAATATTTCGGCGACTGGTTTCGCCGTTTTTTATTTCCCTTACCCTCCCTTTTCTGCTGCCATCCAGCACCTGTGTGGTCGCTCTCTCGTCTGAAGCGCCTTTATCTCCCTTTACCCGCTCATAACCCTCAGCGATATTCACTGCCAGTTTAAATAATCATTCCCGGATACCTTCGCCGAAATAAACCGACGCTTAATCTTATTTCGCAGACAGGATTAAACTCGGGCTAAAAGGAAAGCCTGTTGTGGAGCAAATCACACAAATAATCAGAGGCAGGAGGAAATAAAAGAGGGAAATGGCGGGATCTGCTCCCCCGTAAATCGGGAGAGCAGAAAAGAGGAGATTAGCGGGCTTTACGAACCAGCTTATAGCCCAGCAGCAGCACCACTATCCACACCATACCGACATAGAGGGAGATGCGGGTATCAGGGAAATAACCAATCAGACCGATAATAAAGCAGAGGAAGGCTACGCCGACGCCCGCGGTCCAGCTGCCGCCTGGCAACGCAAACTGCAGCTTGCTGGCGGCCTCTTTGCCAATTTTGCGACGAAACGCGATCTGCGACAGCAGAATCATGATCCACACCCACACCGTCGCAAAGGTCGCCAGCGAGGCGATCACCAGGAAGACTTTTTCCGGCATCAGGTAGTTGAGATAAACCGCAATCAGCATGGCGAACATCATTACTAACACTGTCACCCATGGAATGCCGCGCGAAGAGACTTTCATGAAGACTTTTGGGGCATGACCCTGCTGCGCCATCCCGTGCAGCATACGGCCCACGCCAAACACATCGCTGTTAATCGCCGAGAGTGACGCGGTCAACACCACGAAATTGAGAATAGACGCAGCCGCCGCGATCCCCATATGCTGGAAGGTCAGCACAAACGGACTGCCCGAGGTACCCACCTGATTCCACGGGTAGATCGACATAATCACAAACAGCGTGCCGACGTAGAACACCAGAATGCGCCATGGCACCGAGTTGATGGCGCGCGGAATCGACTTCTCCGGATCTTTCGCTTCACCGGCGGTGATACCGATAATTTCGATACCGCCATAGGCAAACATCACCATCTGCAGCGACAGCAGCATGCCGATTACGCCATGGGCGAAGAAGCCGCCGTTCATCCACAGATTGTGGATGCCGGTCGGCTGGCCGCCATTGCCAATCCCCCAGATGATCATGCCGAAACCGGCCAGAATCATTACGATAATGGTGGCGACTTTGAAAAAGGAGAACCAGAACTCCACTTCGCCGAACACCTTCACGCTCATCAGATTCACGGCACCGATGATCAGCACCACGCTCAGCACCCAAATCCAGTGCGGCACATCGGGGAACCATACGCCCATATAGATGCCGAATGCGGTGACATCCGCAATCGCCACGATCAGGATTTCAAAACAGTACGTCCATCCAGTGATGTAGCCTGCCATCGGCCCTAGATAGTCCTGAGCGTAACGTGAGAAGGAGCTGGCCTGAGGATTGTTAACGGACATCTCACCCAGCGCGCGCATAATGATATAAGCCACAGCCCCGCCAATGATATAGGCGAGCAGCACGCTCGGTCCGGCCATTTTTATCGCATCAGCGGAACCGTAAAACAGCCCGGTGCCAATCGCCGAGCCCAGCGCCATAAAGCGGATGTGGCGCGCGCTCAGTCCGCGTTTAAGCTTGTTGGTTTCTTGCATAACAACTTGTACCTGTGAAATGAAAAAACCACGGGCAAGCCCGTGGTTAAAGAAGAATCAGTGCTCTCTGTTACGAGTGAACCGTCACCTGTTCCGGCCCTTTCACCCGATCGACAACAGCGGCAATCAGCAGCATCACCAGCGACGGCGGCAACCAGGCGAGACCCTGATCGGCCAGCGGCAGATGCTGACAGAATGCAGGCAGCAAATCTTTAAACCCGGTGGTTTTAATCGCATCAATAATACCAAACAGCAGGCTTACCAGCATGACTGGTGCGATAATCCGGCTGCTCTTATTCCACCAGTTAAGGGTGAAACTCAGCACCACCAGCACGATGCAGGGCGGATAAATCGCCGTCAGTACCGGGATGGAAATCTGAATCAGGTGGCTCAGGCCGAGATTCGACACCACCATAGAGAACAGACCCAGAATAAACACCAGCGCTTTATACGATAATGGCAGGTATTGCGCAAAAAATTCCGCACATGCACAGGTCAGGCCCACGGCGGTCACCATACAGGCGACGAAGATCAGCGCGGCAAGGAAGAAGCTGCCCATATTGCCAAAGGTGTGCTGAACATAAGCATGCAGAATCGCTGCGCCGTTAGCGTTTTGATCTACCAGCGCACCGCTGCCCGCGCCCAGCTTAAACAGACAGAGGTAGACCAGCGTCAGGCCGAGACCGGCGATTAACCCTGCCAGCACGGTATAGCGGGTCAGCAGCGCGGCATTGTCGACGCCACGTGAACGGGCGGCGTTGACAATCACGATGCCAAACACCAGCGCGCCCAGCGTATCCATGGTCAGATAGCCATTGACGAAACCGCTGGAGAAGGCTGCATGCTGATAATCAGCAGTAGCCGGAATCGTCCCGCCTGCCGGCCACACCAGTGCAGCAACGCCCAGAACGGTCAATGCGATAATTTTTAATGGTGCAAGAAAGTGCCCTACCGTGTCGAGCAACTTACCCGGATAGAGCGACACGCCAATCACCAACGCGAAGTAGATGAGGCTATAGATGAACAGCGGCAGCGCGCCATCACCGGTCAGAGGCGCAATGCCCATCTCAAACGAGACCGTTGCCGTGCGCGGTGTGGCAAACAGCGGCCCGACAGCCAGATAGCACACGGTGGCCAACACAATGCCAGCAACCTTGCCGATCGGGGTGCTGAGCGCATCCACGCCGCCGCCGACACGGGCCAGTGCGATCACGGTTATCACGGGCAGACCGACTGCGGTAAGCAGAAAACCCATCGCGGCAGTCCAGACGTGTTCGCCAGACTGAATACCAACCATGGGCGGGAAAATGATGTTGCCCGCGCCAACGAACAGGGCGAATGTCATAAAGCCCAGCGCGAGAATGTCCTTCGAAGTTAAACGATGTGTCATACGGCCTGTCACTGATGTTGCGGTGGAAGTTGGGTTAGTGTTGTCCCTTACTGCGTGTAAACCGCGACCTGGCTGACAATGTCAGCGCATTATGCTCATCGCAGTGTAAAGCGCAGGTGATTTAAGCTGCTTTTATTCTGTTCACAGAGGGATGGATTGACAACGGCGCTAAGTAAAACGTTTATAGCGGTGAAAGGCAATACAGGATCGGAAAACCAGAAGGTTATCCCGCCATTTAGTCAAAAGGCAGTGGATAGCGTTAATTTTTTCCGCAGGCACACAAGATGATATGTCTGAATAATGAACAGCTGGTAAGAAATCTCCGCATAAACGGGCCTGTAGATACACAAAAGGCGCGTTTTACGCGCCTGTCTGCACAACGTTACAACGCTACCAAATCTGATTAGCAATATCGACCACTAAACGAATCTTCTGCCACTGCTGCGCCTCGCTCAGGCTGTTGCCCTCTTCGGTTGAGGCAAAGCCACACTGCGGGCTGAGGCAGATTTGATCCAGGCTGACATAGTGCGCTGCCTCTTCCAGCCGGGTTTTAACCTGCGCCGGATCCTCCAGTTCCCCCACTTTGGTGGTGATCAGACCCAGCACCACCTGCTGATGGCCCGGCTTAATATAACGCAGTGGCTCAAAGCCGCCGGAACGGGCGTTGTCATACTCCAGGAAGAACGCATCCACGTTGACGCTGCCGAACAGAATTTCTGCCACCGGGCCGTAGCCCCCCTCAGAGATCCAGGTTGAACGGAAATTACCGCGACAGACATGCAAACCCACGGTCAGATCGGCAGGTTTATCCTCCAGCGCTTTATTGAGTACCCGCGCATAAGTCTGTGCCAGCAGGTCAGGATCGTCGCCACGCGCGCGGATATCGCGCTTCTGATCTTCGGAACAGAGATAAGCCCAGACGGTGTCATCCAGTTGCAGATAGCGACAGCCCGCGTCATAAAACGCCCTGATTGCTTGTTTGTAGGTCTGCGCCAGATCGTCGAAGTACTCTGCCAGATCGGGATAAACCTCAGCGTCGATCACTTTGCGGCCACCGCGGAAGTGCAGCACGCTGGGGCTGGGAATGGTCATCTTCGGCACCGCATCGCCGGCAATAGTTTGCAGGAAGCGGAAATGTGCCAGCATCGGATGATCTGCCGGGAAACCGAGTTTGCTCACCACTTTCACGCCATGCGCTTTGGTCTGCACGCCATTAAACTGAATGCCCTGCTCCGCTTCATAGCGTTCTACGCCATTCAGCCCATAGAAGAAATCGAAGTGCCACCAGCCGCGGCGAAACTCGCCGTCAGTGACGACTTTCAGGCCATTTTCACGCTGTTTCGCTACCACATCGCGAATCGCATCATCTTCAACCTGACGCAAGGCCGCCGCATCAATCTCTCCGGCAGCAAACTGTTCGCGCGCCTGCTTAATGGCGGCGGGACGCAGGAAGCTGCCAACGGTATCGGCACGGAACGGGGCGGTTTCTCTTTGCATGATCACTCCTGACTCTCCTGCCGGTAATGACGGCAGGAAATAATTGCATCCTGATATAAATAGCCATCTGGATGGCTACATGTCTGAACACAGAGTGTCATGAGTGGCTTTCATCTGCAACTGAAGAAAATTCAGTAAGGGTGAAAAAAATTCAACTTAAGGGATTAACGCAGGGCTTCACGCGCCTGCGCCATCTGGCTGGCAGAGAGGGGGAGATAGCCCGCTTCGCTAACCCGCCGCTGTCCCTGCACCGAAAGCACCTGCTGCAGAAACGCGGCCACCAGCGGCGGAAGGGGTTTGCCGGGGGGTTTATTAACATAGAGATAGAGCGGGCGTGCCCAGGGATAGCGGCCACTGCGGATGGCATCGGCATCCGGGGTAATCGCCTGGCCCTGATCATTCATTACCGCCAGCATTTTTACGCCGCTGAGATGAAAGCCAAAACTGGCGTAGCCGATACTGCGCGGATTACCGGCCACCGCCTGCACCACCGCGGCCGATCCCGGGAACTCCGCCACGTCACGACGAAAATCGCCTTTGCACAGCACCTGCTGCTTGAAGAAACCCCAGGTGCCGGAGGCGGAATTACGGCCATAGCGCTGGATCGGCCGTTGGCTCCATTCCGCGCCCGCTAAACCAAGGTCACCCCAGCGCAGCGGCACGCTGTGTGCGCCACACAGACGGGTAACCGAGAAGATAGCGTCGAGCTGACGCGGTTCAATCTGCTGCAGCGGATTGCGCTGATTCACCACCACCACCAGCGCATCCATCGCCACCGGCACCGCCAGTGGTGGATAACCATAGCGCGCCTCAAAGGCCTGCCGCTCATCTGCCTGCATCGGACGGCTCATTGGCCCAAGCTGTGCTGCGCCCGCCGCCAGCGCGGTCGGCGCGGTCGATGAACCGGAGGCCTGAACCTGCACATTGACGCCCGGCGCCTGGCGACTGAAATCTTCGCCCCACAGGGTCATCAGATAGCCCAGCGTATCGGATCCAACGCTGCTGAGATTGCCGGAGAGCGTGCCGGGCTGAGCCACTGCCAGGCCCGGCAGCAGAGTGACGATCAACAAAAGAAGGAGGCGCATCAGGGAGATCCGGCAGCGATTAATTGACCACATTCTCCTGCATCACGCTGCTGACAATCAACCTCGCGGGCAGCGTAAAGGTAAAACAGGTCTCTTTGTGCGGCACGCTGGTGATCGCCAGCCGCGTGTTATGGTGGCTCAGGGCATGTTTTACAATTGCCAGACCCAGCCCACTGCCGCCGGTGGCACGCGAACGCGCTTTATCGACCCGGTAGAAACGCTCGGTCAGACGCGGGATATGTTCTGACGCGATCCCCGGCCCGTTATCACACACCCGGAAGATGGCGCCCTGCTTGCCGCGCAGCCAGCTGATATCAATCCGCGTGCCATCTGGGGTGTGATTCACCGCATTGTAAACCAGATTGGAAATGGCGCTGCGCAGCTGCTCATCGTTGCCGAACACTTTCAGATGAGGGTCGGTATGGAAATGGATATCGTGGCGACCGCCACTCAGCGTCGCGGCCTCATGCTGCAGCAGTTTCAGCATTACGGGCACATCGACCTTCTCTTTCAGATCGATCGCTGGCGCGGCTTCGATGCGCGACAGCGTCAGCAACTGTTCGACCAGGCTGTCCATGCGGCGCGTCTGTTCCGACATCGTGTGCAGCGCTTTGCTGCGCGAAGGCTCACTCATCACGGAGTCGTTCATCATCTCCAGATAGCCCTGCAGCACCGTGAGCGGTGTGCGTAATTCATGACTGACGTTGGCAAAGAAGTTGCGGCGCGCCCCTTCCAGCTGATGCATCTGCGTCACATCACGCGCTACCAGCAGCCACTGACCTTCGCTATAGGGCATGACGCGGAACTCCATGTGGAGATTGTTGTTCAGTACCAGCGTCAGCGGCTTGTCAAAATCGCGCTGGCGCAGATAGCGGGAGAATTCCGGGTAACGCAGTAGGTTGAGGATATTCTGGCCATTATCTTCCGGCCAGCGCAGGCCAAGATGCTGCTGCGCCAGGCCGTTACACCAGAAAATGGTGCCCTCTTCCGTGGTCAGGATCACCGCATCCGGCAGCGACTCGGCACCGCTGCGGAAACGTTTAATCAGATTGCCCAACTCTCGCCGCCGCCGCCGATTGCGCAACTGCATCTGGTAAAGACCATAAAAGAGCGGTTCCCAACTGGCACGTCCGGCAGGGGGCGTCATGGTGCGGTCGAGCCATAGCCAGTGCGACAGCCGCATCAGATTGTGGAAATGCCACAACAGCACCGCCAGCACGATCAGCAGCAGCCACCAGGGCAGACCGCCGAACAGCAGGCCCAGCAGCACTGCAGGCAGACAGGCCAGCAGCAGTTCTGTCAGTAATCTCTTCCAGGAGAGGCGTTCCAGCACGGTAAAGGCTCCGTTTAGTAGCGGGCAGAGAAACGATACCCTGTTCCACGGACGGTTTGTACCATGCGATCGTGGCCGGAGAGTTCCAGCGCTTTACGTAAACGGCGAATGTGAACATCGACAGTGCGATCTTCCACATACACATTGGTACCCCAAACGTGGTTCAACAGCTGTTCGCGACTGTAAACGCGTTCCGGGTGAGTCATAAAGAAGTGCAGCAGCTTATATTCGGTGGGGCCCATATCCAGCGGCGTGGTTTCGGACATCACGCGATGTGAGGAGGGATCCAGACTCAGCCCCTGCATCTCAATCACCTCTTCTACCGCCATCGGCGAAATACGGCGCATTACCGCTTTAATCCGCGCCATTAGCTCTTTGGGTGAGAAAGGCTTGGTAATATAATCATCGGCACCCACTTCCAGGCCGCGAACCCGATCTTCCTCTTCGCCGCGCGCAGTAAGCATCATCACCGGGATATCGCGTGTCATCGCCTCGCGTTTCAGATGCTTAATAAACTGAATACCGCTGCCTCCGGGTAACATCCAGTCCAGTAAAATCAGATCGGGCCAGGGTTCAATCAGCTTGCCAACGGCGCTGTCATAATCTTCCGCCTCGATTGGCTGATAGTCGTTCTGCTCCAGAACAAAACACAACATTTCACGGATGGGGGCTTCATCCTCCACAACCAAAATGCGCTTAGCCATTATTACTCCTGCTGATTATGACGGCTGTCACTGAGATTCGCGGCGCCATTATGCGTCAGATTTGTGACACTTTTATGAAAAACATAACCTGCCTGTAACCACGCGGGTAATCATTTATGACAGCGTAGCGACAATTTTTTGCTTTGGCCCCAGAGCCAGTATAATCGCCGGGCGAATCACAACAGCAGGGACTCATCATGCGCATCATTCATACTGCGGACTGGCATCTGGGGCAGTTCTTTTACAACAAAAGTCGGGCGGCGGAACATCAGGCGTTTCTCGACTGGCTGTTGATCCAGATTGAACAGCACCAGGTGGATGCATTGATCATCGCAGGCGATCTGTTTGATACCGGCACGCCGCCCAGCTATGCCCGAGAAATGTTTAACCGCTTTGTGGTGGCACTACAGCCCACGGGCTGTCAGCTGATTGTGCTGGCAGGCAACCACGATTCGGTAGCAACGCTCAATGAGTCGCGCGAGTTGCTGGCCTGTCTCAATACCCGGGTCATCGCCACGCCACAGGAAAACAGCGATGTGCTGCTGCTCAATACCCGTCAGGGCGAACCGGGCGCGCTGCTGTGTGCCATTCCCTATCTGCGGCCGCGCGACATCCTGCGCAGCCGGGCGGGTCAGTCGGGACGCGACAAACAGACCTCGCTGTTGGAAGCAATCGCCCACCACTATCAGCAGCGTTTCGCCGCGGCCCAGGCACTGGGCCATGCACTGCCGATTATCGCTACCGGTCACCTCACCACCGTCGGCGTCAGCCAGAGCGAATCGGTGCGCGACATCTATATCGGCACGCTGGACGCCTTTCCCGCCAGCGCCTTTCCGGCTGCTGACTACATTGCGCTGGGCCATATTCATCGCGCCCAGCGCGTCGCAGGCAGCGAGCATATTCGCTACAGCGGCTCACCCATTCCGCTGAGTTTTGATGAGCTGGGCAGCGAAAAAAGTGTCTTCCTGCTGGAACTCGTGGCCAGCGGCCTGCAATCGGTCACACCACTGGTGGTGCCGCAGGCGCAGCCCATGCAGGTGCTGAAAGGATCGCTGGCGCAGATTGCTGAACAGTTAAACGCCTTCAGCACGGCAGAGCAGGATAAACCGACCTGGCTCGACATTGAAGTTACCACGCAGGAGTATCTCAGCGATCTGCAACGTCAGGTGGAGAGCCTGACTGCCACCCTGCCGGTCGAAGTGCTGCTGTTACGCCGCAGTCGCGAACAGCGGCAGCAGAGCCTGACGCGGCTCGACAATGAAACCCTGAGTGAATTGAAGGTGGAAGAGGTCTTTGCCCGTCGGCTGGCGCTGGATGAGGCGCTGCAACCGGCGCAAATCGATGAGATGACAACCCTGTTCCTCCAGACACTGGCCGCCATGGATGAGACCCAATGAAGATCCTCACGCTACGGTTTAAAAATCTCAATGCCCTGCGCGGTGAATGGTTTATCGACTTCCGCGCCGAACCCTTTGCCAGCAACGGCCTGTTCGCCATTACCGGTGCCACCGGCGCCGGTAAAACTACCCTGCTGGACGCCATTTGCCTGGCGCTCTATCACCAGACGCCGCGGCTGGGCGCAATTTCCCAGAGCCAGAATGCGCTAATGACCCGCGACTGCGCGGAATGCCTGGCTGAGGTGGAGTTTGAGATCAAAGGAGAAGCCTGGCGCGCCTTCTGGAGCCAGAACCGCGCGCGCGGTACCGCCGACGGCAAGCTGCAGGCACCGCGCGTTGAGCTGGCGCGCTGCGCCGACAACACCATTGTTGCCGATAAAGTCGGTGACAAGCTGAAGCTGATCGAAACCCTCTCCGGCCTTGATTTCGAACGCTTTACCCGCTCAATGATGCTGTCTCAGGGTCAGTTCGCCGCTTTTCTCAATGCCAAAGCCAGTGAGCGCGCCGAACTCCTTGAAGAGCTGACCGGCACCGAAATTTACGGTCTGATTTCCGCCGCCATCTACGAGCGCCACAAAGAGGCGAAAAACCAGCTGGATCTGCTACGCAGTCAGGCGGGTGCGATGGCGCTGCTGGATGGCGACGCGCGTGCCGCATTGCAACAGCAGCTCACCGATCTGACCGATGCTGAACAGCGGCTCAGCACGCATTATCAGCAGGCGCAGCAACAGCAGCAGTGGCAACAGCAGGCACAACAATTACAGCAGGATATTGCACAGGCTGAAACGGCGTTACAGCAGGCCGAGGCGGCATCCCAGGCGGCAGAGGCGGATCGTCAGCGGCTGGCACGCAGCGAACCGGCGGAAAAGCTGCGGGTAAAACTGCAGCAGCGTGACGCCTTACGCACTGAGCAGCAACAGGTACAAATCCGCTGTCAGCAGCTTACGGCGGCGGAGCGGCAGGCGCAGACCCACCAGCAGCAGCATCAGCAGCACTACGCGGCCACACACACTGCCCGCCAGCAGGCATTGCAGGAACAGCAGCAGCAGGAGAGCCTGCTGACGGAACAGGTGCTGCCGCTGGATCAGCGGATGGCTACACTGCAGCAGCATGTTGCGGAGCAGCAGCAGGAAAATGCCCGACAGCAGCAACATGCCGACCAGACGCAATCCCGCCTGGCGGAGCACAGGCGCCAGGTGACTTCGTGGCAGCAGGCGATTGCAGAACAGCATCAGTTACGCCAGCAGCTTGCCGATCTGGCGCAATGGGGCGCCTCGCTGCCGGTGTGGCAGGAGAACTTTGCCCTGTTGGCGCAGCGTGAAGCAACGCTGGCCGGACTGGCGCAACAGCGTGAGCAGCAGCAGCAGCAGATCGCCATGCAGCAGGCGAAACAGCAACAGCAGGCACAACAGGCGCTGCCGCGCCAGCAGGCGGAGCAACAGGCCCGCCAGGCGCTGTCGCAGGCGGAGCAAGCACTAACTTCGTTACAGGAGCAGCATCCGCCTGCCGCACTGCGTCAGGCATTGAGCCAGTTGCAGAGCAGCCGTCCGGCCCGTCAGCAACTGCTGCTGCTTTCAACCCAGTGGCAGCCGCTGCACCAGCTGCTGGGCCAGCGCCAGCAGCGGCTGACTACGCTTGCAAAAGCGCATCAGCAGAGTGAAGCGGAACGCCAGGCGCTGCGCGAGACGTGGAAACGCGAAAAACAGCAGCTGGATGATGTCGAAAAAATCTGCGCGCTGGAGCAGCAGATTGTCGATCTTAGCGATTACCGCGCCCGGCTCGCCGCCGATCAACCCTGTCCGCTGTGCGGCTCCTGTACCCATCCCGCCGTTGAGGCCTACAGCACGCTGGAAGTAAGTGCTAACCAGCAGCGCCGGGCTGCCCTGCAACAACAGACCGAGGCATTGCGCGAAGCAGGCACCGCAAAAAGCGAACAGCTGAAGCAGTCAGCGGTGCAGCAGCAGACCCTGCGTGATGAGATCGCGGAGATGCAGCAACAACTCGATCGGCTTGAGCAGCAATGGCAGGCGCTGAGCAGTGAGCTGGCACTTACCTTCCCGCTCGCCGATCGGGATGCCTTAGCCGCGTGGGAGCAGCAACAAAGCGAACGCGAAAGCCAGCTTGAGCAACAGCGACAGGCGCAGGAAGCCGCCGAACAGGCGCGTCAGGCCGCAAAGGATTACCATCTTCAGCAGTCGCAGGCCTGGCAGCAGCATTTGCAGGCTGAGCAACTGGCGCAGCAGTCGCTGTCCAGCCTGCGACAGGCGCTGGATGCGCTGCAACAGCGTCAGCAGCAGGAACAGCAGGCCTGGCAGCAGTTGCAGGGTCGGCTGGAGCAGCAGTTCAGTGCGCACAATCTTGCCCTGCCCGACGCCGCCCATCGCGATGCGTGGCTGACAGAACAGCAGCGGCGCTGGCAGCGCTGGCAGGAAAGTGAGCAGTTGCTCGCTAACCTGCAGCCGCAGCTGTTAAAGGGCGAAACCCAGCTCACTGCCCTGCAACAACAGCCAGAGCTGGAGCAGCAGCAACTCGCGACCCGTCTGCAACAGCAACACCAGAGCCAGACGCAACTCAGCGAGATGCGCCGTGCCCGTCAGGCGCTGTTTGGCGATCGCGATATTCCCTACGCCCGTCAGCAGATGCAGGCCCGCGTTCAGCAGGCTGATGAACAACTGGCACAGCAACTCACCGCCCTGCAACAGGCGCAGGCCGAAGTCAGTCGCCTGCAGGGTGAACTCGCGGGGCTGGAAAATCAGCGTCAGACGCTCAATAGCAAACTGGCAGAGGCGGAAAGCGCGCTGCAGCAGGCACTGGAGAGCGCCGGATTCGTGGATGAAGCCAGCCTGCGCGCGGCGCTGCTGGATGAGCAGACCGCAGTGCAACTGCGTCAGCAGCTGCAGCAGCTCGATCAGCAATGCCAGCAGCAGCAGGCTCGTCTGGCGGATCTGCGTCAGCGGCTCAGTGTCCATCAGCAGGCGAAACCCGATGCGCTGCCGGAATCCGCCGAGGTACTGCCGCAGCAGCTGGAGCAGTTACGGCTGGCACTGCGCGACAACGCCAGCCAGCAGGGTCAGATTCAGCAACAGCTGCACAGCGATGCCAGCCTTCGTGTGCGCCAGCAGAGCCTGATGACGCAGATTGAACAGGATGGTGTGGCGCTGGCGCAGTGGAGCCTGCTCAACGATTTGATTGGCTCCGCCAGCGGCGATAAATTCCGGCGCTTCGCCCAGGGCTTAACGCTGGATCACCTGGTCGCGCTCGCTAATCGTCAGCTCGATCGGCTGCATGGCCGCTATCTGTTGCAGCGCCGGGCGCAGGATCTGCTGGAGCTGGATGTGATCGATACCTGGCAGGCCGATGCGGCGCGCGATACCCGCACGCTGTCGGGTGGCGAGAGCTTCCTGGTGAGTCTGGCGCTGGCGCTGGCGTTATCGGATCTGGTCAGCCACAAAACGCGCATCGAATCGCTGTTTCTGGATGAGGGGTTCGGCACGCTCGATGCGCAGACGCTGGACACCGCGCTGGATGCCCTCGACGCGCTTAACGCCAGCGGTAAAACCATTGGGGTGATCAGCCACGTTGAGGCGATGAAAGAGCGTATTCCGGTGCAGATCAAAGTGCGCAAGATGAATGGATTGGGTTACAGCCAACTGGAACTGCCGCAGGGATAAAGGGCGCCAGAGCGCCCGTTTACGTGCGATCAGCGGGCGCTGACGAGCTTGTAGCGAGGGCCGGTGAGTAACCTGCCCTGCTCGTTCTGTGCCAGCAGACGATGGCTGGTCAGTCCGGCCACGGTGTGTGCTTTGTCAGACACGTTGTACCACATCTGTTTGATCGCGGCGCTGACAGCCTGTGCGTCAGTGGCGCTGGTCAGGCCATTCTGCTGAAACGTCTCTTCGACCACGGCGACCGGGAAGACGTAGTAACTGGCTTCGGTTAGCGGGCGCATCACCAGCGAGGTTACGCGATGAGCAGCGTTGATATCCGGCGAGGTGTTATCCGCAGGCAGCACCAGAATCGAGGCCGGCTTGCTGGCACGGAACGCCCTGGCGTCCTACGGGTATTTTGGCTGCACACAACTGGTCAGCACCACCGCCATCAGCACGCCGCTCAGGGCAATCTGCTTTTCACCGTACCACTCCTTGTTTTTTTACTCATCAGATAATCCACGTAAGGAGACGATTCGGGAAACCGCGACTTCCCGCTGGCGTACTGACTAAAGGCGTTACTGGTATCGCCGGTGTTGGCATAGAGCAGGCCGAGCTGGACATGCCAGCGGCACGGGCTTTTGCTTATTTGGCCGGACGCCATGCGCCGTTGTTAATTCCATCCACGCAATGATCGACCGCGTCGCGAATCGCCAGATCCCTCACTTTGCCGTTCAGCATAGAGTCATCGCTGCTGGCTCCCTCAAACACGAATTTTTTCTGCATGGCTAAGCCATAAATTGAAGGAAACATCATCCGCACAGGGGCGGTAAATTCTGGTTCTGCCGACAGTCGGAGGAATGCCATAGCATTCAGCAGGCCGGGCTGTAGACTGTCGACAGCAGACCGGAAGATCGTTAAGGAAAATTGGCCAGTAAAATGAATTTAATTAATGTAAAGATGAGAAGACTCGTGGGAGTGATTATTGCAATGTCGCTCAGCGCCTGTCAGCAACCTGTTTTAAAGCAACGGGATAGCGTGGCAAACTTGTGTGATCCTGCGAAAAATCCCAACAGCCAATCCTGTCACTGGACGAACCAAATGCAACCGGTTCTCAACCGGCAGTTCAGCGATGCAGCGCGTTACGCGGGTCAGCAATGTCTGGTACGGATGGAGTGGCAACAGAGCGGACGTTATGCGGTGACCCAGACACAAGGTGATGAAGCGCTTTGCCTGCGCGCCTGGCAGCTGGTGGCACAGGCTCGCGATCTGCCACCACCGCCGGCGCCTGGACAGCCAGCGTGGTTCGGCTTTGCGCCGCGTGGTTAGCTGGCCAGACCTTCCTGACGCCACTGCCGCGGGCTGATGCCGAACCAGCGGCGGAACGCGCGTGAAAACGCACTGACTTCAGAGTAGCCCAGCAACAGCGCCATCTCAGAGATAGGCAGCTGCTTCTGCTGCAGATAGTGCGTCGCCATTTCGCAGCGCACCTGATCCACCAGCGCGGTAAAGCTACTGCCCTCTTCTCGCAGCCGGCGCTGCAGTGACCAGCTCGACAGTCCGAGTTTATCAGCCACCTCTTCCAGCACCGGCTCACCCTGCATCAGCGATAAATTAACCTGCGAACGCGCCTGCTCAACCATGCTTTGTTGCGATGTCCCGCGGTTAAGCCGCCGGATTGCATCCTGCATGACCATCAGCAGGATCGGATCACTCTCCGGCATGGCGCGCAGCAGATCGCGCTTCGGGATCACCAGTGAATTAAACGGCTGATCGAACCAGACCGGCGCATCAAACACTTTGCAGTGATCGTGCCACTGGCCGGGACGCGGATGCTCAAAATGGACTTCGCGCGGCGCCCAGTGCCTGCCCGCCACATGACGGATCAGATTCATAAACATCCCCAGCGTCAGCTCCGCATCCTGACGGCGCGACAGGATCGCCCCATGTCGCACCTGATAGTCGAGCCGCCAGCACTCTCCCTTATCCACCAGCCGGGTTAAGGTGTCGTGCTGGTGCCAGGGAAATGCGTTAACCACATTGTGCAGCGCCTGTTCCAGCGTGTCGGAACACAAACCGATGTAGCCGATCAAGCCTAATGACTGCGGTTTAAACTGCCTGCCGTAGTGCAAACCGAAGTTATCAAAACCGGAGTGACGCGCCGCTTCTTCCAGCACCCGACAGTAGTTAACCAGCCCCAGGCTCAGCGTCGGGCTGGCCAGCCGTTCAGGATCAATGCCGCTGATGCCGAAGATGCGGTCAACATCGCCGCCCTGGGTGTGAATAAACTCGCTTAAACCGGTCGCCGCCGCTGCCAGCACGCCGTGATTGCCTGCGCCCGCAGCCGCAGAGCAGGCCGCAAACGCATCGGGCTTTATCAGTGTCGGATTCATGGTCGCCTCAGTCAGAATTCAGGTGGATCACCCGTCACTAAAGATCAGAGCAAATTCCATACCAGGTTCCCCAAGGCCCAACGGGCCGCCTGCCAGTGGGCTGGAGTGTGCGCGAGCACTGAATCCGGCACTGCGGCGGCGCAGCGACGCCCGCCGCTGGTGCATCAGACGCCAACCGGCAGCTGTTTACCCTCCAGATAACGGCGGCAGAGGCGCACCGAGTGGTTGGCCCACTCCGGGCCCAGACTGCGCGCCATTCCGGTTTCGGCATGCGATCCCACCCAGGCGGTGAGCTGGATGCGACGCTGGATCAGCAGCGCGGGCAGCAGTGCCATCTCCGCGTCGCTGATATGCGCCACCTGCTCGTAACCGCGGATCCAGTGATCGATCCACTCTGGCGCACGCGGATGATGCTCAACAAAACTGATCGCCGCCGCCAGATCGTGCAGATACCAGCCAAGCCCGCAGTCATCGAAGTCGATCACGCGTGTTTCGCCTTTGTGCAGTAACAGGTTGGTCAGCCGCAGATCGGCATGGATCAGGCCGTAGCGATCCGATCCTTTGCCGAACTCCGCCAGCGCCATGCCAACCTGGCTTACCGCCTGCTCTACCACTCCGTGATCGGCGGGATTCAGATTCGGTGCATCCTGCCAGCGACCCCAGTGACTCTCTGCGCTGGTCATGGTGTGGTGATCCCAGATAATCCGCTGGAAACCCGCAGGCGGCTGCCACTGCTTGCTGTGCTGATGCAATCGAGCGGTAATCTGGCCCAACTGCTGAAAGGCGCGGGGATCGACATCGGTGGTCGGCATTTCCCCGTCGATCCAGTGAAACAGCACCACGTAGCGCTCACTGCCATCCGCCAACCGCAGTGTCAGCACCTTTTCGCCCTGACTGTCGGCAATCGCTTGCGGCACCCTAATGCCGGTTTCGCGTAGCGCATCGAGCCATAGCAGTTCGCTGACGATGTCCGCCTTTTGATGATAATCGCCGCGATGCAGTCGCAGCGCATAACGCTGGCCTGCGGCCTGCAGCAGAAACGTAGCGTTCTCTGAGCGGCACAGCAGGCTGAGCTGACCCTGCAACGCGGCGGGATAACAGGTCAGCGCCTGCTGTGCCATCAGGGTGAGTTGGGAATCAGTCAGGTTGTCATATTGTTTCGCGTTCATCAGTCCGGTTCCTTGTCACTTGCGTTGTCTCAGCATGCGTTGCCAGAAGGTGAGCTGCTTGACCCCAGAGGAGATAAAGTTGACCGCAGCGTGCAGCTGGCCCGGATGTTGCCTGTGAGTTGACCGTGGAAGACAGAAGTCACTGCGCCCGCGTCAAGTCGCGGTGCGTCAGGCTTCGGCATTATTCCTCTACTGTAGCGTAATGGCGGTATAACGCCGCGTGAGACCAACAACGACGGGGATAACAGTATGACAAACAGACTCAAGCCCACACTGGGCACCCTGCATCTGTGGGGGATTGCGGTTGGCCTGGTCATCTCAGGTGAATATTTTGGCTGGAGTTACGGCTGGGCTGTGGCGGGCACGCTGGGATTTCTGGTCACTACCGCACTGATCGCCACACTCTATACCTGCTTTATTTTTAGTTTCACCGAACTGACCACCGCGATCCCCCATGCGGGCGGGCCGTTTGCCTATAGCCGTCGTGCTTTTGGCGAAACCGGCGGACTGATTGCCGGTCTGGCAACGCTGATCGAGTTTGTCTTTGCACCTCCGGCGATTGCCATGGCAATTGGCGCTTATCTCAACGTGCAATATCCCGAACTGAATCCGAAAACCGCGGCGGTCGGGGCCTACCTGCTGTTTATGACGCTGAATATTCTCGGCGTAAAACTGGCGGCAATGTTCGAACTGGTTGTGACGGTGCTGGCGGTCATTGAACTGCTGGTGTTTATGGGCGTGGTTTCACCCGGCTTCAGCCTGGCGAACTTCGCCGCGCACGGCTGGGCGGGCAGCGACAGCTTCGGTATGCCCGCCTTCTCCGGCATTTTCGCAGCCATTCCTTTCGCCATCTGGTTTTTCCTCGCCATCGAAGGCGCAGCGATGGCGGCCGAAGAGGCGAAAGATCCTACACGGACAATTCCCCGCGCCTACATCAGCGGGATTCTGACACTGGTGGTGCTGGCGATTGGCGTCATGCTGATGGCAGGCGGAGCAGGTGACTGGCGCAAACTCTCTGACATTAACGACCCGCTGCCCCAGGCGATGAAAATGATTGTCGGCGAACACTCTAACTGGATGCATATGCTGGTGTGGATTGGACTGTTTGGCCTGATTGCCAGCTTCCACGGCATCATCCTCGGCTATTCACGGCAATTCTTTGCGCTGGCGCGCGCAGGCTATCTGCCACCGGCTCTGGCAAAACTGTCACGTTTCCAGACGCCGCATCGCGCGATTATTATCGGCGGCGTGCTGGGTATTGCGGCAATTTACAGCGATGGCGTGATTAATCTGCAGGGGATGACGCTGACGGCGGCGATGATCACCATGGCGGTGTTTGGTGCGATTGTGATGTACATCATGAGCATGCTGAGTCTGTTTAAACTGCGCCGCAGCGCGCCGGAGATGGCGCGCAGTTTTCGCGCGCCTGGCTATCCAATAGTGCCGGGCATCGCCCTGCTGTTATCGGTGGTTTGTCTGCTGGCGATGTTATGGTTTAATCCGGTCATTGGCGCACTGTTTTTCGTCATCATGCTGGTGGGCTATCTCTATTTCCTCGCCACCAAAGCGCAGCGCGAACGGGCACCGCAGGACAGTATGCTGGCTGGCGAATAAAACCGGCGCGGCAGAGGGCCGCGTCGGGAGTTAACGATTCAGCGCCTGCAGCGTCCGGCGCTGAATCATCAGCAGGGGCGTGCCTGCGGCATCAGCCGTTGAGCGGCCAGAGCCATGCAGCACCGCGTACGCCGCTGGAATCGCCATGCTGCGCCTTCAGCACCGGCGTTTCACACTCCCCGCCAAATACCCACTTCTTCATCAGCACCGGCACAGTTTGATAGAGACGATCCACATTGCTCATCCCGCCACCCAGCACGATCACGTCGGGATCGATCAGGTTCACCACCTGCGCCAGCGATTTTGCCAGCCGCAGCTCATAGCGACTCATCGCCAGTTCGGCGATCGGATCCTGTTGCGCCAGCAGTGAAACGATCTCCGCGCCTTTGCGATGTACGCCACTCAGCCGCTGATAGTCGATACCAAAACCCGTTCCTGAAACGAAGGTCTCTATGCAGCCCTGCTGCCCGCAATAACAGGGCACTTCTTGACGGTAGCGCAGCTCATCCTCATCCATCCACGGCAGTGGATTGTGGCCCCACTCACCGGCATTGCCGTTGCCACCAATACGCGATTCACCGTTGATCGCCACGCCCGCGCCCGATCCGGTGCCGATGATCACAGCAAACACCAGCGGTTGTCCGGCACCGGCCCCGTCGACCGCCTCCGATACCGCCAGACAGTTAGCGTCGTTGGCGATACGTACCTCCCGGTTCAGCGCCTGCGCCAGATCTTTATCCAGCGGCTGACCATTGAGCCAGGTAGAGTTCGCATTTTTCACCCGCTTACTGTAAGGCGACAGCGAGCCAGGAATACCGAGGCCAACCGTCCCGGTCTCGCCGGTTTTCTGCTCCGCCAGTGTGACCAGACCCACTATTGCCTGCACCGTGGCCTGATAGTCATCACGCGGGGTATTCACCCGGTGGCGGAACAGCTCCTGTCCCTTATCTGACAAAGCAATCACTTCTGTCTTGGTGCCACCCAGATCTATGCCTATGCGCAAGGTTACGTCCTCGTTATTCGTTCAGGTGGGAGATACAGTAAAAGGCGTTTCCCGGAAAGGCAATGAAACCACTCCGATGTTTCGCTATCATGCGCGCTGACTCTCGCAGACTTGTGCGCCCGATCGCGCCACGGTAAGGAATCCCGATGTTGTGGTTTAAAAATATGATGGTTTATCGTCTGAATCGTGACATTCCGTTGTCCGCAGATGAGATGGAAAAACAGCTCGACGCCTTCACTTTTTCACCGTGTGGCAGTCAGGATATGAGTAAGACCGGCTGGGTCTCGCCGATGGGTAATCGCAGCGACGCGCTGACCCACGAAAACAAAGGCCAGATAGTGATTTGCGCTCGCAAAGAAGAGAAAATCCTGCCCTCGCCGGTGGTGAAGCAAGCGCTGGAAGCGAAAATCGACAAACTGGAATCTGAGCAGAGCCGCAAGCTCAGGAAGACTGAAAAAGATTCACTAAAAGATGAAGTGCTGCACAGCCTGCTGCCGCGCGCCTTCAGTCGTTTCAGCCAGACGTATCTCTGGATCGACACGGTCAATAATTTGATTATGGTTGACTGTGCCAGCGCGAAAAAAGCGGAAGATACCCTGGCGCTGCTGCGCAAAAGCCTGGGTTCACTGCCGGTGGTGCCGTTGACGTTGGAAAGCCCGATTGAACTGACCCTGACCGAGTGGGTGCGTTCAGGCGATCTGCCAGCCGGTTTCGCCCTGATGGATGAAGCGGAGCTGAAAGCGCTACTGGAAGATGGCGGCGTCATCCGCTGTAAGAAACAGGATCTGGTGTGCGACGAGATCGCCAACCACATCGAGGCTGGCAAGCGGGTAACTAAACTGGCTCTCGACTGGCAGGAGCGCATTCAGTTCGTGCTGGCCGATGACGGTTCAGTGAAGCGTCTGAAATTCAGCGACACGCTGCGCGACCAGAACGACGATATCGATCGCGAAGATTTTGCACAGCGCTTTGATGCGGACTTTATTCTGATGACCAGTGAACTCGCAGCACTGACCAGCAATCTGGTGGAAGCGTTAGGCGGCGAAGCCCAGCGTTAATGCCCTGATACAGGGCGGAGCCTTTCTGCCCTGTAGTTTTAATTCTTTTTGCCGATAACCCTTTCTTTGGCAAAGGAATTCCATGAATGAAACGCTTATTTCAGCACCTTTTTTTATTCTGCACGCTGTCGCTTCTATCACTCTCTGCACGCAGCCAGCCCGCCTCTGATGATCCTTCCAGCATCAGTCGTTTCAATGCCGTGCGCATCAACGATCGCCTGAATGTCATGGTGGCTATTCCCGGCAAAGACGGGGGCGCAATGCAGATCTGGCAGGCTTATGACTGCAAAAAACCTTATGCCGAGGCGCTGTACCGCCACCTGGTCGATGCAGAAGGCACTCCTCAGGGCCGGTTTTACGGCAATGAATACGGCCGCTACCGCGCGCCGCAGCCTGGCCCCAATCAGGATCCGGCTGTTCTGGAAAAAATCTGCGGATTACCTGAACTGTCAGTGGTCTGGGAAAAAATCGACTCTGCTGATAAGTTTGGCGCCACGACGCTGATTGACGTTGCCAGCCTGAAGCGTGAGGCAGAGACATTGCGGGTCCGGGTGGGCACCGATTATGCGGCCACCGATTTCGATCCACCGTATGATGCGCCCTATAGCCTGAAGATCGAAAATTACCGTTTCAACTGCAAAACCGGTGCGAGCAAACCGCTGTCCGCTATGGATGTTGATGACAAGGGTTACGTGACCGACTCGCTGGATGGCGGCGAAATGGCGCGACGTTCAGCCGCCTTTAGTTTGTCGCCTCTGCTGCAAGAAACCTTTGTCGAGCTTTGTAAGCTGCCAGAGGTGAAGACTTTTCATGCGCTGGGGCGCTTCAGACCCGCTTCGCATAAATCACCTGGTGTTACGGCACAGCACGCGCTGCCCGACTTAGGCGGCAATCCGGCCTCGGTGCTGGCCTCCGTCCCGCTCGCCCCTGACCTGCTGCAACAGGTGAAAGCCATCGTTCATCCCTGGGCTACGCCACGTTTTCGCCAGATCAGCTGGGTCGAAACCAGTCGGGCAGGTCGTGTCAGCGTACAGATGGTGGCAGATGAGGCGGGCTTTATACGCAAGCTGGAAGATTACGGTATCTGGAAAGTGCAGCGCCTTTCGATTGCCAATGATGTCCAGCTCGCATCTGCCATGTCGATATCTCATTCCCCCGCCCGGTTAAAACAGCTTAGTTCGACGCTGCGCTATCCGCTGACTGCCGGGCAGCAGTATCAGAACAGCGCCATCAGTGAGGGTGGCGTGAACAAGGGAGAGGGAAGCTATCAGCGGGAAACCTGTGAGGTCTCCAGCGGTGGCGAGGCACGGGAGATCAATCCGGCCTTTAGTGGACGTTACCTGCAGGTCATATGTAAAATTGCGTCAGACAAACAGCCTCTCATCATTTCGCATAACGCCTGGCTTGAAGATTTAAGGCTTTTAGCACCGGTCAGTGCTAAAGTCGGTGATAAGCCGCTGGATACCATCACGCTTACCGATGTGAAAATTGTTCGCTAAAAAAAGGGCCGCTTAGCGGCCCTTTTTTTAATCTTTCAGGTAACGGCAGAGATAGGAACTTGGCTCGCCAACCTGCAGATGAAATTCGCTGTGACCCGGCACATTAAACACCGAACCCGCTTCAAACCATTTCCATTCGGTTTCACCTGGCAGCAGCACCTTCAGCGAGCCGCTGACTACGGTCATCTCTTCCGGCTGCCCGGTACCAAATGTGTATTCGCCCTCAGCCATCACGCCCACGCTGGCACGACCGGTGCTCGCACTGTCAAAACCGATAGATTTAACTTTTCCGTCAAAATACTCACTTACATTGAGCATAATAGTTCTCCAGAGCACATGTTGTGTGTGCGGGCAGTGTAGAAGGGAACCCGCTGATCTGTCACGCGAAATGATGATCGTTTGTGATCTTATCCTTCGCGCCAGCGTCTCCGTCAGCCGTCGGGCGATCCACGGTTTTAAGAGCAGCAACGATACAGCCGACCGCTGCGCCTCTCTGCCCGATGCTGCGGGTAATACTCAGGGTATGCCAGCTAATCCGACCTTTTATCTCCCGGAGGCTAAATCGTGACAAACGAGCAGTGAGGGGGAGAGAGGCAACCGGATTGCCGCATCTGGCGTGACATTAAGATCGAGAGAAAAAGGCCCGAAGGCCTTGATTTTCCCTGGTGTGGCGAAAGTATTACGCCGATTAAATCGTGATGCTGTTACGCGCCCTGTTTTGATTATCTCTTTGGCTGTTACGCGTAATGGCTGGACAAGTGCGGCCAGATAACCGATGCAGTCTACAGTGACAGAAAAGAGGCTGAGTGCCACCGTTCTGCCTTGATGCTGGCTGCGAATCATGACCGAGAGCGGCAGCTTTCTGTACGGCAGCCAGTTACCTGTTCCACGGTATGACACTACGCTGAATCCTCTGCCGGATGGGTAAAATTAAAGCGTGGTGCTGAAGCGGTCAAGCCCCCTTTTCCAGGTCGGCTGAAGAGATAATAAGGCAATAGAAATGATTGGTGGGGCTTTATCTGGCGGGGGTGAGACGGAGCAGAGCAGACGCTCAGGCAGAAGGCATTCAGCAGTAAATCTGCGCATATTTCTTTTTAAACAGGTTTAAGAAAATATGGAGTAATGAAATGATGCCGAATGCTAAAGCAGTATGCTGACAACGTGCGTAACTAAAGCTGAATCACAGACTGGCGTCCCTGCCAGCAGCAAAGTTTTACTCTTTTTCAACATCTTCGTAGCGCTCTTTGGCGTCACGCGCTTCTTCTTCCGTTTCGTGCTCACTGATTAATGAATTCGGCTTGGGATGATCAGCACGCAATTCGTACGAAGTAACTTTATTACCTTCAGGGCCCTTTTCAACAGGCACAACTTTCGCTTCACGTGGGTAGGGTGGTCTGGTCGGCATACTGTGTCCCTCTTGTCTGAATAGCATTCCACAGGACAGGCTGCTGCCTGTCATAGGATAAGTATAGACAATGCCGTCTGAAGCGGGATCAAAGCGGGAAAAATCTGAGGGTTAGCTGGCGCGCGCCAGGGAAAGTGACAGCAGAATGTCCTCTACCACGCACTCAGGCGATTGCATGGCATTCACCTGATGGTGGGCCGCAGCCTGGTAGAGATGCGCGCGTTCACGCAGGACATCGCTCATCTCATCAGCAATCGGGCGTCCGGTTAAGGTTGGACGCTGGTCCGCTTCCGGTTCGCTTTCCAGCCGCTCTGCCAGTACCTCGGGGGATGCACTAAGCCAGATCACCTGGCCCTGCTCCTGCATAAAACGGCAATTCTCTTTAGCCAGAATCATGCCACCGCCAGTGGCAATGACGGTCTTCGGTGCCGTCACGGCCCTGAGCGATTCGGTTTCACGAGCGCGGAAACCTTCCCAGCCTTCTGTCGCCACAATCTCGGCCACACTGCGCTGCGTACTGAGTTGCAGATGGTGATCGGTATCAGTAAAGGCATAGCCCAGCGCCTGCGACAGCGCCTCTCCGACCGTAGTTTTGCCGCAACCGCGAGCGCCAATCAAAAAGATGGGTAGTGACATCAGGGCCGTTCCTCCGCCTGACCGCGCGATGCGGCTGCAGGGTTAGTTTATTTATGCGTCGCATAATAACTGGAAATTATTATGGCCTCTACCTGTCAGGCATGATTTACGCATTTTCGTTACCTGAAGAGCAATAATCTTCATGTTTTCAAGGAGAAACGCATGCACGTTTTGTGCATCAGAGTTACAACAGCGCGATAAAAAACATGCAAAATAGCGGCTAAAATGCGCTGGCAATATTTTCTTACCGCCCCGATTTTACTTTTCACGCTGACGCCCACATATACTGGTAACAATCGCCACAGGAGAGTCATTATGCAACGCGAAGAACAACAACTGATTGAAGGGCTGTTCAGCCGTCTGAAACAGGCTGAAAGCCAGACCGTGGCACGCGATGCCGCTGCCGAACAACTGATTAACCAACATCTTCAGGCGCAGCCAGGCGCGCCTTACTACATGGCGCAGGCGATCCTGATTCAGGAAGCGGCGCTGAAAAAACTTAATGAGCGCGTGTCGGCGCTGGAAAGCCAGCGGGCACAGCAACAGCAGCAACCCGCCCAGAGCAGCGGCGGCTTTCTGTCGGGGCTGTTTGGCAGCGGTTCGCGTCAGCAGCAGCCCGTTCAGCAGCAACAGTCACAACAACAGTCACCGTGGAACAGTGCGCCACAGCAACCGGCCCAGCAGCAATATGCCCCTGCACAAGCGCCACGCGGCACCGGTTTCCTTGGCGGCGCATTGCAAACGGCGGTGGGCGTAGCGGGCGGGGTGGTGATGGCCGATATGTTGACCAGCATGTTTCATCATTCACAGCCGGAAGAGATTGTGAACATTATCAATGAGCCCCCGCTGCCGGAGGTGAATGATAATCTCAACACCTTCAATGGTGGCGATGACAATGCTGATACCCTTAACGGCGATAACGACAGCGCTTTCCTTGATCAGAATACGGGCTGGGATAGTAATTATGCCGACAACGGCGATCTTAACGATTTTGGCGGCAATGATTTCGACGACGACGACAGCTTCGTTTAAATTCAGCGTTTCTGCTGGGTGAGCCAGCTATCCAGCTCATTCGCAAACTGCTGGCGGTCACGCGGACTCATCGCTGCGGGGCCGCCAGTCTGCACGCCGCTTGACCGCAGGGTATCCATAAAATCCCGCATCGTCAGACGCTCACGTATCGTCGCCGGTGAGTAACGCTCGCCACGTGGATTCAACGCCGCCGCCCCCTTTTCAATTACCTCGGCTGCCAGCGGAATATCTGCAGTGATCACCAGATCGCCAGGCTGAACACGTCTGACAATCTCATTGTCCGCTACATCAAACCCGGCAGGCACCTGCAGGGTGCGCAGATAAGGCGATGGCGGCACACGCAGAAACTGGTTCGCCACAAAAGTGACCGTGGTCGTGGTGCGAACGGCCGCACGGTAGAGCACCTCTTTGATCACATTCGGACAGGCATCAGCATCAACCCAGATAAACATCATGATTCCTTACAGTCAGAGAAGCCTGAGATCTTGCCGGGTTCCCCTTAAATGGCAAATTTTATTTGCGGCGCGCTTTCCGGCCCACACGCGGCTGACTTGTTATTCAGGCTGACTGAAGTAAGCTAGCCCACTGAGAAAAACGAATAACGTCTTAAGGAGATGGCGATGCTGGCAAAGAAAATCGGGTTTATCGGCGGGGGAAATATGGCGAAAGCCATTATCGGCGGGCTGGTTAACAGCGGCAAAATCGCTCCGTCTGATATTTTCGTTTACGATCGCAAAGCAGAGACCAACCAGGCGATGGCTAAGCAGTATGGCATCAACGCAGCGGAGAGCGCTGAGTCGCTGGCGCGCGAAGTGGACATTCTGTTCGGCGCGGTAAAACCCAATGTTATCCTGAAAGTATTAAAAGAGCTGGCGGGCAGCCTGAAAAAAGAGGCGCTGGTGGTGTCGATTGCGGCTGGCGTAACGCTGGATTCGCTCTCATCGGTGCTGGGTTACGATCGTAAAATTGTCCGGGCGATGCCGAATACCCCCTCGCTGGTGAGCGAAGGCATGACCTCGGTCACCCCCAATGTGCTGGTTGAGCAGGCTGAAATCGACGACGTCGTGGCGATATTCGAGAGCTTCGGCAAAGCGGCCGTGGTGGATGAATATCTGATTCACTCGGTGGTCGGCGTCAGCGGTTCTGCGCCAGCCTACGTGTTTATGTTTATCGAAGCGATGGCAGATGCCGCCGTTTCAGGCGGAATGCCGCGCGCTCAGGCCTATCAGTTTGCGGCGCAGGCAGTGAAAGGGGCAGCGCAGATGGTGCTAACCACCGGTAAACATCCGGCTGAACTCAAAGATATGGTCTGCTCCCCAGGTGGCACGACCATAGAAGCAGTGAGGGTGCTGGAAGAAAAAGGGATGCGCTCAGCGGTGATTGAAGCGATGCAGCAATGCATGGCGAAATCAGAGAAACTGAGTCGCAGCTAACTGATCTGGCGTTGCGCAAGGCAGTCTGACGTGCAGAACCGCCTTGCGCACAGCTTAACGGATCTGGGCCTGGCAAAGCGCCACCGCGTCCGCAAGCGTCAGCGGTTGTTGCATCCGCTCCACCAGCTCAGCGGTCAGCGTATACATGCCGCATGAGCAGATCGCCGCCAGTTGCCCCTGCTGACCATAAAACGCCATAAACTTTTTATCCTCCAGCGAGCCGATCAGCTGGACGTTATCCCAGTCTGCCGCGTGGCCAACATACTCATAACGGGTGCCATATTGGGTTGTCCAGAAGAACGGCACACGATCAAAGGCGACAGTCTGATCCAGCATATTCCATGCGGCGGTCTGCCCCTGCTGATGGGCGACGCGATAGTGCTCAATGCGCAGCGGCCCTTGTGCCGATGGATAGGTAGCAATATCACCCGCCACCCAGATATTGTCAGCGACCCGCAACTGCGCATCCGCCTGCAGGCTGCCATCCTCTGCCAGCGGCAGATCGTGGATAAAATCGGTTGCCGGTTCAACGCCCGTGGCAAACAGCACGACTGTTGCGGCCAACTGCCGTCCGCCCCTGAGCTGCACGCCACTCACCTGCTGGTCGCCCTGTAACGCTTCGATCTCGCCCTGCACCCACTTCACACCGTTTTGCTGATGCAACTGATGGAAATAGCGGCCAATTTGATCGCCAAACTGTTTAGCAAAGGGCAACGCCTGACGGGCAATGACCGTAACGTCAATGTCACGGTTGCGCAGTGCAGACGCCAGTTCAGTGCCGATAAAACTGTTGCCAATAATCACGATTTTATGGCTGGCATCTACCGCCTGTAGCAACTTATCTGTCTGCTCTTTGCTGCGCAGCAGATAAACCCCATCAAGATCGCTGCCCGGTAAATCGGGACGGATGGGCGTTGCGCCGCTGGCGATCAGCAGTTTGTCGAAGGCGAGCGTCCCGCCATCCTCGAAGATCAGTTGCTGCTGCTGAGCGTCGAGTCGGCTCACCGTGGCCTGAACACGCTCAACGTGATCCATCACGTCTGCTTTCAGCAGCTGCGGCACCTCGCTGATAGCCATTTTGCCCGACGGTACAAATTTGGTCAGCGCGGTGCGGTCGTAAGGGGCGTCCGCTTCCCGCTCCACCAGAATCAGGCGACCTTTAAAACCGTCATGACGCAGACGCCACAATGCTGCGCTCCCTGCGGCTCCACCGCCGAGCACCACATAAACCGGCGCGGCTCCCCCGCTGCCAATCGGCGCAGCTGGCGACATCGCTTTCGGATTCACCCGCACCTGTCCCTCTTCAATGCGCAGCGGATACTGTTTGAGATCGGCTAACGCCAGTGGTTCACACATTTTGCCATCGGCCAGATTGAACGCTGCTTTGTGCCATGGACAGATTAGCCGGTCGCCGCAGATCGCGCCCTGCTCCAGCGGCGCGCCCGCGTGCGGGCATTTCGCCTGATAAGCACGTACGTTGTCCCCATCGCGAATCAATAAAAGATCGACCTCGCCAAGCGTTTTTTTAACCGGCTGTCGCTGAGGCAGATCTTTCAGGTTGACGGTAAATTGATAGTTCACGGCATGGCTCCTTTCGCTGTTCGGGTCTGGTAATGCGCGGTAAAACAAAGCGCTGCGCAAATCCCCACAAACAGTAAGTGTGGCAAAGGAACCGGGAAGCCTGACGATGAATGTTTATCAGAAAGTTAACCTGCTGTTATGGCAGGAAATTTAATCAGCAGTAGGTGGGAATTCAATCAGCAGTGAGCGGAAAGGAGAAACGGCCACCTGGGTGGCCGGGGAAGTAATCAGCTTTTTTTCAGGCACTGGCTCATAAAGTTTTTACGCGCATCGCCCGCCAGCTTTTTATCGCCAGCTTCGCCGTTACAGTTTTTCATTTTCATCTGCTGCGGTGACATATGCGACAACTTGCTGTCCTTTTTCAGGCATTCACTCATAAAGGTTTTGCGCGCATCGCCTTTAAGATCCTGCGATTTAGCATGCTGGTTGCACATCCTCATCTTCTCCTGCTGCGGAGTCTTCTCCGCCGCACCTGCCAGCCCGCTGACCAGCAGGCCCGCCATCATCATCGCCATTAAACCGACTTTCATCTTGTTATCTCCACAGTGGATTGTCCTTTATTATTCTGGCAGCGAATAAGCAAAGCGGAAAATTTTCAGGTCAAAGTGATGTGATGATCCCATTACCTATTGGCACTGGCGTCGTCACTGGCGTGGATGACGGAATCGCTTTTACGATGTCATTGTGCAGCAGGTGCGCAGCGTGTCATCGGTATCGGCCACATTGTCCATTGCGGTTTCAATATTGCAGGTCATCGCCAGGTTGTTGCGATTGCAGTTTACAAACCCATGCGGTGACGACTATCTCCAGCGCCTCGATCTGCGCCATTTGCTCTTTCACTGCCCCCTCTTTTTCAGCGAGTGAGCTGACATTCTCGCCCTGTTTTCAGCGATTTCCGGCTAACCCAGCAGGCGAAACGTTTTACGGGTAAAGAGTGCCACTGTTAAACGTTCCGCCTGTCCGAAGAGGTGGTGAGGCTTAACGCGGATCGACAAATCCGCGGCCCGGCCCGCCGCCATGTCCGCCCCAGCCACCACCACCACCGCCGCCAGGAGGTGGGAAAATACATCCGCTTAATGCAGTAACCAATGCCACAACGGCAGCCAGCTTAACGATTCGTACCATATCTACCTCAGGGTGAAGAAATCGGGCTGAGTGTATGTAGCCACCTGCATGGCGACAAGTGAGATTCTTCCGCATCCGGCAGCTATTCATCTTTGCTGACCAGGCTTAACGCTTTACAACCAGTAAACCAACACATTCTCAACATCCCTGCCGGCTTGCGGGACACATTATTTGTGCAAATCGGGAGGAGTAACGCTTTACAGTCTGACTAATTTTGCGCAATGTGAGCGCATCACATTTTCAGGATATCAACATGATTCTCGCTCAGGCTGCTTTCACTGACATTCTCTCACGGCGCGACTGGGAAAATCCGGTCGTAACCTCGCTGAATCGGCTGGATGCACACCCGCCTTTCGCCAGCTGGCGCGATGAAGCGGCAGCGCGTGATGATAGCCCTTCAGCGTCACTGAAAAGTCTCAACGGAGAGTGGGGTTTCAGTTACTTTATGCAGCCTGAAGCGGTACCGGTAAGCTGGTTACTTCAGGATCTGCCGGATGCCAGCACGCTTCCGGTACCGGCCAACTGGCAGATGCACGGCTTTGATGCCCCCATTTATACCAACGTACAGTATCCGATTCCGGTGAACCCTCCGCGCTTACCCACAGAAAATCCGACCGGATGTTACTCGCTCACATTCAGCCCTGATGCAGCATGGCTGACGTGCGGGCAGACACGCCTCATTTTTGACGGCGTCAACTCGGCCTTTCACGTGTGGTGCAATGGACACTGGGTTGGCTACTCCCAGGACAGCCGTCTGCCTGCTGAATTCGACCTGAGTCCTTATCTGCGGCCGGGCAAAAATCGGCTGGCAGTCATGGTGCTGCGCTGGAGCGACGGCAGTTATCTGGAAGATCAGGATATGTGGCGGATGAGCGGCATTTTCCGCGATGTCACGTTGTTGCATAAACCGCAGGTGCATCTGGCAGACGTTCAACTTGAGACCCGGCTTAGTCCGGAGTGTTATCGTGCCGAACTGCGCGCCCAGGTTCGCGTCGCTCTGCCGTCAGCTGTCACATCGCGTTATCAGCTGCGCCTGACGCTATGGCAGGGAGAAGAACAGATTGCTCAGTGTCAGCAGCCGCTGGGCAGCGCCATTATTGACGAACGGGGTCACTATCCCGAACGTGCCCTGCTCAGCCTTCCGGTGAAACAGCCCGCGCTGTGGAGCGCCGAAACGCCCTCCCTCTATCGTGCCACGCTGGCGCTGCTGGATGAGAACCTGCAGCTGATCGAGGTGGAAGCCTATGATGTGGGCTTCCGCCAGGTCACCATCGACAATGGCCTGCTCTGTCTGAACGGCAAACCGCTGCTGATCCGCGGCACTAATCGTCATGAACATCATCCTGAGCGGGGTCAGGTGATGGATGAGGCGACGATGCGCCGCGACATCGAGCTGATGAAGCAGCACAATTTTAACGCGGTACGCTGTTCGCACTACCCTAATCATCCACTCTGGTATCGACTGTGCGACCAGTATGGGCTTTATGTGGTGGATGAGGCCAATATCGAAACGCATGGCATGCAGCCGATGAACCGGCTCTCAGACGATCCCCGCTGGTTTGCCGCCTACAGCGAACGCGTGACCCGCATGGTGCAGCGCGATCGTAATCACTGCAGCATTATTATCTGGTCGCTGGGCAATGAGTCGGGACATGGCGCTACGCATGACGCACTCTACCGCTGGGTGAAAAGCAGCGATCCAACCCGCCCGGTTCAGTACGAAGGCGGCGGTGCGGATACCGCCGCAACCGATATCATCTGTCCGATGTATGCCAGGGTTGATGAAGATCAGCCGTTTCCGGCGGTGCCGAAATGGTCACTGAAAAAGTGGGTCGGTCTGCCGGGTGAGACGCGTCCGCTGATCCTGTGTGAGTACGCGCATGCCATGGGCAACAGCTTCGGTGGTTTTGCGAAGTACTGGCAGGCTTTCCGCCAGTTTCCGCGCCTGCAGGGCGGCTTTGTCTGGGACTGGGTTGATCAGAGCCTGACCCGCTATGACGATCAGGGCCACCCCTGGCAGGCTTACGGCGGCGATTTTGGCGATAAACCCAACGACCGCCAGTTCTGTATGAACGGGCTGGTGTTTGCCGATCGCACCCCGCACCCGGCGCTTTATGAGGCGCAGCGCGCCCAGCAGTTCTATCAGTTTACGGTTGATCCCGGCGATCCACTGAGCTTTACGGTCAGCAGCGACTATCTGTTCCGCCACAGTGACAATGAAGTGCTGCGCTGGCGCATCGAACGGGCGGGTCATGTGGTGACAGAAGGTGAGGTGCGGCTGGATATCGCTGCACAGGGCCAGCAGCGGATCACGCTGCCGTCACCGCCCGCGTTACAAGGCGAATGCTGGCTTAACGTCGCGGTTCATCAGATTCACCCGACCCGCTGGAGCGCCGCTGACTGGCGTGTCGCCTGGCACCAGTGGGCGCTGCCCTCGGTACTGGCGCTCCCTCCCGCGCCACAGCCGGGTGAAGCACCGCGACTGCACGATGATGCCAGTGAGATTATTGTTACCCATCAGCAGCAACGCTGGCATTTTTCACGCCACTGTGGCGAACTGACGCAGTGGTTTGTTGATGAACAGCCGACGCTGCTCTCCCCACTCCAGGACTGCTTTATTCGCGCGCCGCTGGACAATGATATCGGCACCAGCGAAGCGGAACGGGTTGATCCAAATGCCTGGGTCGAGCGCTGGAAAGCGGCAGGGTATGACCAGATGAGCAGCAATCTGGTGTCAATTGCGGCGAATGCGTTGTCGCAGGCGGTGCAGATTGAGACGCTGCACTGCTGGCTCGCCAACGGAGAGATCGCCTTTATCAGCCGTAAACGTTATGTGATCAACGCGCAGGGTGAGCTGCAGTTGCAGCTTTCTGCTGAGCAGTCGCGCGGATTGCCGCCGCCCGCGCGTATCGGGTTGCGCTGCGCACTGGCGCAGATCCCGCAGCGGGTAAGCTGGCTCGGCCTGGGTCCGCATGAAAACTATCCCGACCGCCAGCTGGCCGCGCAGTTTTCCCGCTGGCAACTGCCGCTGGATCAGCTTTCAACGCCCTACGTTTTTCCCAGTGAAAACGGTCTGCGAGGCGGCACCCGTCAGCTCGACAGCGGCAGCTGGCAGGTCAGCGGCGATTTTGCCTTCTCACTGAGCCGTTTCAGTCTGGAGCAACTGCGGGAGACGTCACACCGCCATCACCTGCGTCCGGAAGCGGGCTGCTGGCTGCATCTGGATGCCTTCCACATGGGCGTTGGCGGCGATGACTCCTGGAGCCCCAGCGTCAGTCCTGAGTTTCTGCTGACTCAGCAGCGCTGGCAGGCTGAACTGACGATTTGCCAGCCGATGCAGGCAGCGCAGTCTTCGGTCGCCGGTAAAAGCGCTTCAGAAACACCACATTAATCAGCACCACCACGGCGGTGGCGAAAAAGACCCAGCGGAAACCCGCTACCGCCGAAACCGCAGCCCCCAGAAGCGGGCCAGCGACATTGCCAAGATACATAAATGACTGGTTATAACCGAAGATCCGGCCGGTAATGTTGTCGCGCGAGTGACGCACCAGCAGGGTCTGTACCGCGGGCATCATCGCGCCATCGGCGAAGCCCAGCAGAAAACGCAATACACCCAGTTGCGTTGTGCTGGTGACAAAGGACATGGCGATGAACAGCAGCAGCGAGATGACCATCGTTGCCAGCAGGATACGCTGCGTGCCGATGCGATCGCCGAGTCGTCCCAGCCGGGGCGCGGCCAGTAGTGCTGAGACGCCAGGCAGCGCGGCGATGACTCCGCTAAGAAAAGCGATGTTCTCTGCGGTGGGCGCCAGCTCCCGCACAAACAGCGTCAGGATTGGATTCACCGATCCGTTGCACATCTGAATCACCATGGTAGTGAAAAAGAGGCAGAGCATCAGCTTTGGGTTATCCAGCGAGCGGAAAACCTCGCGTCCGCTGAGCTTCTCCTTTTTACTGACCGGGGTGTAACCCGTCTCTTTAATCAAAAACAGCGTCACCAGAAAGCTGACCATCAGCAGAGCCGCGGTTACAATAAATACCGTGCGCAAACCGACCCAGTCTGCCAGCAGCCCGCCCAGCATCGGTCCCAGAATCACCCCGCCAATCTGACCGGTTGAGACACAGCTCAGCGCCCAGCCGCTGCGTTCACGCGGGACCTGGGCGGCCACCAGCGCCATGGCATTGGGGATATATCCGGAGGTCAGCCCCATCAGGGCACGCAGCAGCAGCAACTGCCAGGCCTCAGTGACAAAAGCCTGGAGCAGGATAACCACTCCCATGCCAAACGCGGCGCGCAGCAGCATCAGTTTACGGCCTTTACGATCGGCCAGACTGCCCCATAGCGGCGCGACCGCCGCTGAGACCACAAAGGTGATACTGAAGGTGAGACCCGACCAGAGGCTCAGTGATTCGCCACCGGTCACGCCCAGTTGCTCAAGGTAGAGCGGCAGAAACGGGATAATCTGGCTGATTGCCAGTCCGGTAAAAAAACAGCCAAACCAGACCGAGATCAGGTTTATCTTCCAGGGTTCAATAATGCGTGGCATGAGCAGATGATTCAGAGGGAAGGAATATTCAGTCTAACGCGGGCATTCCCTGCGTGACCGACAAAACATGGCACAAACGGCAAAATACCGAATTCCTCTTTGATTCTGCTTGATCACCGGCGCTAATTTTCCCGACCTAAAGGTTTATAGCGCAAACCTCGCGGGCAGCGGCCTGCCCGGAGGCCATCTTCCTGAACCCGGCCTCATCAATATGGAAAAATATGTCATTCTGTTACTGACAACACTTCACGCCGCTTCTATGTTTAAAAAAACCGCCCGCCGCGGCGCTGTGGCGATCTTTCTGATCGGCGCGACGTCCTCCGCACAACACGGTGAAGACCGTCCGGCTACGCTGAGGCGAACCAGCATATTTATCAATCTACGCCCTTAAACTCAGCGGTAAGGGACGAGGTAGGCGTTTAAACGGAGGTGGGGAATGAGAGTACAACCTGACAGCGCCAGCCGTGCTATCAACGACTATTTTAATAGCCCGAACTGGCGGCTACCCCCAGAGTCCGATCTGCTGGCGGTGATTCTGCGTGAAATAATGGAAGCGGGAGAACCCGCCACCAATAAAGCCATTATTGCGCGGGTTATCGATAAGCTGGAAGTCGAAGGTGATGAGACGCAGTTACAGCGCTATCGCACCCTGCTGGCACAGTTGATCGACACGCAACCGGCGGTGTAAATCCGCCGCCTACTTCACCCAGCGCCATTGATCCATTTCACTGATGCTGATCCGTCCGCTGCTGCGCTAAAACAGGCAGAGTCCCGCCTATACGTATTTTTCATATACTGCTGAGGAGAGCGTCCCTCCAGCACTCGTACGCTGTAACCTGTGATATCGCCATAGTCGATCGGCTCGCCCGGCACCTTGACGTTGCTCCGGTGGCAGGCGCTAATGCATGCCTGCAACCATCACCTGACGGCGCTTTTGCCAGGGCTTTCACTGGACGCCTGGACACCTGCACCCCTGTACGACTGAGTAACAACGCAGGCAGGAGCGACCCGATGATGCGTTCCCTCTTCTCTGCTCCTGTTTCTGCCCAACGGCGCGAAAAAAATTCCCGCCGGGGCGGGAATAAACAAGACGAGCACTCTCTATTGTGTGACGAGGACGTTTCTTAAACGTGCGGCTATCCTCGCCTGCCGTTATGACAAGCCGATGACAGACTGGTCGTCAGCCACAATAAACTGAGCTGATATTGCCATTTTTGTCGGCCAGGAAGTTAAGCCGGTTGAGGTTGAAGTCCATGGTGACGGCAGAATTATAGGGGATGGGACGCACCAGCTGTTCGAAGTGTTGACCCTGCAGCGCGGTTAACGGTTTGCCAACATAGTGCTGAAACTGAGAGGCTCCACAGCGGTCCGCTTCCGGATCCTGCGGCACGCTGGCGGTGTCAGGTTTACTGGCAGACTGACAGGCGGTTAATGCAAACAGACCGACTACCAGCAGCCCTTTTCCATAAAATTTCACGTTTGTTCTCCTGTTGGACGTGTAAAACCTGTCCCAAGAGTAGCAAAGCGTGCCTGCTGACCAGAAGCCAGAAAAGGTAAAGTTGTTACAGTCAGCGCGAATCAGGATGTCGTACAGGCCCGGTTTTTAAGATTAATCGCACTCACTGCCTAAAAAAAGCACAGTGAGCCGCTACACTATCTTAAGAATCTTCTTAGTCCTGTGGAGGTGATGATGGAACTGATTATTTTTGTTGTCTGCGCGATGCTGATGACCGCCGTAGCGGTGAAAGTCCGTTAAACCGGCTCAGCCCGATTCTGCGTCGTTCTTTCCAGAAGCGTTCTGAATGCAGCCAGCGGCATGGGTCGACCGAGGAAGTAACCTTGCCCTTCTTCGCATGAAAGCTGCTTTAGCTGGTTCAGCTGCGCTTCTGTCTCAATCCCCTCCGCCGTGATCGTCAGGGCAAAGGCGCGTGCCAGCGCAATAATCCCCGCCACGACTGATTGCGCCTGCTGCGACTCCGGAAAATCTTTCATCCAGGAGCGATCGATCTTCAGACCATTAAACGGAAAATTCTTCAGGTAGCCCAGCGCGGCATAGCCGGTTCCGAAATCGTCAACGGTTAGCCTTACCCCCAGTGATCGTAAGCCCTGCATCACTTCCAGTGCATGCTGCGGATGTTCAAAGGTGACATTCTCCGTAATCTCCAGCTCCAGCCGTGCAGCCGGCAGGCCACTTTTCTCAAGGGCATACGCCACGCGCTTCACCAGGTCGCTGGTGCGGAATTCCATGGGCGAAATATTCACGGAAACATAGCGATCGCCACCCCACCCCAGCGCATCCTCACAGGCGCGCATCAGCACCCAGTCGCTGAGGGTGGCGATCAGACCGCTCTCTTCCGCCAGCGGAATGAAGTGGTCGGGGGTAATCCACTGATCCGGCGCAATCTGCCAGCGAATCAGCGCCTCGGCACCCGCCAGCTGGCCGGTCAGCAGTTGATAACGGGGCTGATAGTGCAGACGAAATTCATTGCTCTTCAGCGCTTTCTCAATCCGCCGCGCCATTTCACGTTTATCCTCATACTGGCTGGCCATCTCATTGGCATACCAGACCCACTGATTACGTCCCGCTTCGCGCGCTTCATTTAGCGCGATATCAGCCATTCGCAGCAGCGCTTCCGGATGGCTGGCATCCTGCGGTACACAGGCAATACCCATGCTGACGGTGAGATAGTGGACATGCTGGCCGGTGTTAATCGGCTGCTGAACCTCATGCACCAGCTGAGCACAACGCTGATCGACCCGCTCACGGTTCGTTTCATGCAATACCAGCACAAACTCATCACCATTCAGCCGCGCCACCAGCTCCTGGGGGCCGATACTGCGCTTCAGACGCTGCGCTATCTGACTCAGCACCTCATCGCCCGCTGCGTGGCCCCAGGTGTCGTTGATCGGCCTGAACTGATCAAGATCAAGGGTAATCAGCGTCAGCGGTGCAGCGCCATCAGGCAGCTCAAGGTGTAGCGTCAGAAACTCCAGCAACTGTACGCGGTTCGACAGTCCGGTTAAGACGTCGTGACGCGAAAGAAACTGAATGCGCGCCTCCGCTTCCATGCCCACGGTAATATCCGATACCGTGCCGCGAAACCCGATGCATCGCGCGTCATGCCAGATTGTTTTCGCGACCAGTTGTCCGATGCGGCGATTGCCGTGCGCCGACATAAACTGACAGCGCAGCGGCATCTGCTGCCCTTCCTCTTCCTGACGCCGCAGCCAGGCGACCAGCGAATGACTGGGATGGGTCAGCAGGTGATCGATGTGACGTCCCAGCCAGTGTGTAATGTCGTGGCCGGTGACGGTATGAAAGCGCGCTGACAGGTAGATCAGGCGGCCTTCTTCATCTGTTTCCCAGATCCAGTCTGACGCCGCCTCGGCGAGATCGCGAAAACGCGCTTCACTGCTGGCAAGCTCCTGCTGACTGATCGCCAGCAGGGCAAAGCGCCGGTCAGAGATAATTGCATTAGAGAGGGCATGGCGACTGACACGATGGGTGATCATGCCGATGATGACCGCCATCAGCGTCAGCAGTGGCAGCAGAAACCCGATCAAGCCCATACCTGGCATCTTTGACGTCCAGCGCAGCACAATCGGGTCACCGGCTGGCAACCGCTGCACCCTCCTCGGCTCACGCAGCGCATCCTCTTTACTGGCAGGCAAACGCAGTTCGCGTATATCGAGCGTTGCCCCCAGCGCCTGTAATTTGGCAGGTGTAAACAGATTCACAAACACCATGATTGACGCAGATCCCGTCACTTGAGGCACAGTGGCAATTTTGCCGCTGCTGATGGGGGCGGCAACCACAATGGCGGGCAGATGATTGATGAGCACATCACGGGTCACCGCCTTATTGTTGAGCTGACGTGCCGCCGCAATCAGCGTCCGGCTCTCTTTACCCAGCCAGGCTTCCAGCGGCATATCCATCCGTTGCCCATTAATCACGCTGTAGGTGGTGTGGCCTTTGCCGTCGACCACAAACACGCCCTCATAGTGATACTCATCGTAGAGGCCCGGGCCAAAGTTCTCTTGGTCATAAGCCCAGACTTTGTTCACCCTGACATGCAGATTGCGCCAGGCTTCGCCCCAGAACGCATAATCCCGGATATCCGTGACCATCGCCTCCTGACGATTTTTCCAGGCCTGCTGCAACAGCAGCCGGTCATGCTCAACCGATAGGCTGTTTTGCCGCTGCGCAATCGTCAGCACCATCAGCAGCGAGAGCACCAGCACGCCAAACAGCAGCAGCGAGAGCGTGCGCAGGCTGCGCCGCGTAAAGCGGACAGTGCGGTCTTCAGCGACATGTCTGAATGGCGGCGAGGGGGGTGCCGGAGGGTTAGAAGTCATTAAGAGTGCTCACTACACAACCAGGGTTTGAGATGACGGGCCTGCAATACAACACGCGGTGCTGACCAGATGCGTTTCCTCAGTTATCGGCTTGCACGCCCTGGTGTTTAGTCTGCGGCTAAAATTTCGTGATTAACTATTGTGTTACAGGCTGACTCGACAGCGATCTGGTGCATTGCTACTATGCGCTAATCTTCGCTGGCAGAGTCGCCTATGAACACCAATTCCGACAGAGTGACCCTGACGCTGTTCTACGTCGGCAGCTTTGTGGTCTATTACCTGATTACCATGCTGATCACGCTGTTCCCTAATTACAGCGTGCTGCGTAATGACGGCCTGCTGGTGCCGGTGCTCTGCCTGTTTGAATTTGCTGTGATCTACCCGCTTTACCGCTTCTACTGCCAGCGCCGTACCGATTTGCCGTTGGGCGAACTCTGCACGCTGCAGACCCTGCTGTTTACCGGCGCGCTGTTTGTTCTGATGGCAGCACAGATGCAGTTCATGCAACCGGAAGGATGGCTGGTGATGCAAGCCCAGCAGGGACGTAATTCGCTGCTGATCCTGTTGCTCACCGCCGTGCTGCTGGCGCCGGTATTTGAAGAGGTGCTGTTCCGCGGTTTTCTGCTACAGGGCTTTCTGTTGTGGGCGCCGCGCAGCCGCTTCGCCTGTATGCTACTGACCTCACTGCTGTTTGCGGTGATGCATACGCAGTATGTGCACTGGCAGACCCTTATCGCCCTGACGCTGTTTTCGCTGCTGCTCTGCTATGCCCGGCTGCGGAGTAACAGTCTGGCGCTGCCGATCTTCCTGCACACCCTGAATAACCTGATTGCGCTGCTACCCGCCTGGTATTTCGCTAGCTAGTTCCAGCATACGTCCTCTTCTGACACGCCGACCAACCGCCGAGTGGCGCGCCAAAGCTCACTCTGACAATGCCGCCCAGGCACGTTTGTCTATACTGCATGTTAAAAAGGAATAATAAGCACCAGAGTCCGGGCCACCAGACCGCGTAAAGGAGAGGGTCTATGTTGATAGGATTTGTATTGTTAGTGAGCGCGTGCGGCTACGATGCCTGCGAGGCGCTGCCGGTCTCGGAGCGCATCTATCCGACGAAAGTCGACTGTGAAACGATGGCGAACCGTATTCATAAAGTCAGACCGAATGTGGTCCTGTTGTGTGGTGAGGTACATCGCTAATTCGAGGCCAGCGTCAATAAAGCAGGGCCACAACATTGCATGCTGGGGCTTTAGCGTACAAAATATAAGCTGTTGTTAACCATTATCGTTGTGAATCCCATGAAAACATCACGCCCCCGTCGTCCTGGTGGACGCTGGGTCTACTATCTTTTGTATGATGGCATTCTGTGGCCCTGCCCCGTCCGATGGGAGTGGGAGAGCAGCTATGGCGGCTGGTTGCCTTTTTACTACACGCCAACCTTTGAGTTTGTGGTGGGCGATCCGCGTAAGGCTTATCGCATTGCACGCAGTGATGTGCGGGCTAAACGGCGCGAAGATGCCTATGTGTGAGCGCGTTTATCGCCACGGCAACCAGGAAGCGGTGAGCAGAAAGTGAATCGCTTCCAGCACAATAATCACCATCAATAATATTCCCAGCGTGTGGCGGCCCATCCCCTTCATCTGCTCAGGCCCAGATCATGGCAGACCAGCGTATCAGCAGCAGCGCGCCGCAGATGCACAACAGAACCAGTACCATTTTCCAGTACTTTTTGGCCGCCCGGTATCTTGTCACCTCGGTTTCCCCTCTGTCAGAAAGCGAAGATGCGCCAGAAGGCGCATCTGTTCCGGTCAGCCACAGGACCGGTAGGGCATAGCATAACGTCCGGGCCGCTAAAAGGCGATCCGTTGCCGGCATCAGTTGTTCAGCGTGTAATCCAGCGTAATTTCCGCGTTCAGTACCTGAGAAACCGGGCAGCCCGCTTTGGCTTTATTAATGATCTCGTCGAAGGTCGACTCATCAATGCCTGGCAGAGAGATGGTGCTGGTCAGCGCCACTTTGGTGATGGCAAAGCCGTCGCCTTTTTTGTCCAGCGACACGTCAGCGGTGGTATCAATGCTTTCTGGCGGATGACCCGCGTTGCCCAGCATTAGCGACAGAGCCATAGAGAAACAGGCTGCATGCGCTGCACCAATCAGCTCTTCCGGGTTGGTGCCTTTGCCGCCTTCAAAACGGGTGTTAAAGCCATAAGGCTGCTGGCTCAGTACCCCGCTCTCGGTGCTAACGGTGCCTTTGCCTTTAATATCGCCTTCCCAGTGCGCCGAACCTTTCTTATGAATGGTCATGTCATTCCTCCTGTTGGTAAAAAAGCTAAGTATAGACAACACATTCATTTTCGCAGGCTTAACTCACCGCGCGCGGCCGGGGCGACAGACTCTGCGGTGCCAGTAATGCCTCTGCCTGGACCAGCGAATCGCGGGTGATTTCACTGATCGACTTCGCGCCGGTCAACGTCATGGCGACGCGCATCTCTTTCTCAATCAGATTCAGCAGGTTTTCCACACCGCGCTGACCGTGCGTTGCCAGCGCATAGATAAATGCCCGTCCCAGCAGCACGCTGTCTGCACCCAGCGCAATCATCCGCACCACATCCAGCCCGTTGCGAATGCCACTATCGGCCAGAATGGTGATGTCACCTTTTACGGCATCGGCAATCGCCGGTAGCGCACGCGCCGAGGAGAGCACGCCATCCAGCTGGCGTCCGCCGTGATTAGAGACCACGATGCCATCAGCGCCAAAACGCACCGCATCCCGCGCATCTTCCGGATCGAGAATCCCCTTGATCACCATCGGCCCGTCCCAGAACTCGCGGATCCACTCCAGATCTTGCCAGCTGATAGAGGGATCGAAGTTGTTCGCCAGCCAGCCGATATAATCCTCCAGCCCGGTCGGCTTGCCCAGATAAGCGGAGATATTCCCCAGATCGTGTGGACGCCCCTGCAGGCCCACATCCAGCGCCCACTGTGGATGCGTGACCGCCTGCCAGTAACGACGCAGCGCCGCGTGATTGCCGCTCATGCCGGAGTGCGCATCGCGATAGCGTGCGCCTGGCGTGGGCATATCCACGGTAAACACCAGCGTTGAGCAACCCGCAGCTTTGGCGCGCTCCAGCGCATTGCGCATGAAACCACGGTCACGCAGCACATAGAGCTGAAACCACATCGGGCGGTTTATCTGCGGGGCCACCTCTTCAATCGGGCAGACCGAGACCGTCGACAGGGTAAACGGAATGCCTTTCAGCGCCGCTGCGCGCGCCGCCTGGACTTCACCGCGGCGGGCATACATGCCGCACAGACCCACCGGTGCCAGCGCAACCGGCATCGACAGGGTTTCATTGAATAATTTTGTTTCAAGGCTCAGTTCCGACATGTTCTTCAGAATGCGCTGGCGCAGCGCGACGTCAGAAAGATCCTCTACGTTGCGACGCAAAGTGTGCTCGGCATAGGCACCGCCATCAAGATAGTGAAACAGGAACGGCGGCAGGATACGTTGCGCGGCAGCGCGATAGTCACTGGCAGCGGAGATAATCATCAGTCAGATTCCTTTGGGTTGCGTGTGTCATTATCCGGTAAGCGGGTGATGCGCGCCTGACGCGCTTCATCTTCATGCAGGCTTTTCAGAGTGGTATGCACAAATCCCAGATGCTGCATCGCCGCGTGACGGGCAGTGTCGGCATCGCCAGCGAGAATCGCATTAAGCAGTATCTGATGCTGTTCAGTCAGGTGAGCGAAAATCGCGGGCTGGGTATACATGCGCTGCCGGCTCTGCATCACCGACGATTGCAGCAGCTCAAAAAAGCCACGCATGGTCTGCAACAGCACCACGTTGTGCGACGCCTCGGCAATCGCCAGATGGAAGCGCACATCCGCCTGGGCGGCGAGATCGGGATCGTCACTCTCTTTCAGCTTCAGGGTGGCATCGAAGGCGTACTGCAGCTTCTCTTTATCGGCGTCGGTGGCGCGCAGGGCTGCATGCCAGGCGGTGCTGGCCTCAATGGCGTGACGCGCTTCCAGAATGTCGTAGCGGTAGTCAGGATCGTCGTGCAGCAACTGGCGAATCGGCTCGACAATGCGCTGTTCCGACCAGGGAGCCAACTGCTGACGTAGCCAGGTGCCGCCGCCGCGTCGGCTGATCAGCATCCCACTGCTGATCAGCCGCTGTATCGCTTCACGCAGTGAGGAACGGGAGACGCCGAGTTCCGCAGAGAGCTGCCGTTCGGCGGGCAGACGCATGCCCGGTTCAAGCTGACGTTCAGTGATATACGCCCGAAGGCGCATCACCAGCGGATCTGCGGTGTGGGTCATGGGATCATCCAGGGGAAGACATAGGCCTGAAGCGTAGTAATCACACCCACCATACAGGTGAAAATCAGGCTGTGTTTAACGGTAAACCGGAACAGGTCGGACTCTTTCCCCACCAGCCCGACCGCCGCACAGGCGATGGCGATCGACTGCGGCGAGATCATCTTACCGGTCACGCCGCCGGTGGTGTTGGCCGCCACCAGCAGAATATCAGAGACACCAATCTGCTGGGCGGTGGTGGCCTGTAAGGCGGCAAACAGCGCATTCGATGAGGTATCTGATCCGGTCAGGAAGACACCCAGCCAGCCCAGGAACGGCGAGAAGAAGGTAAACGCGTGGCCGGTGTGTGCCAGCGCCAGGGCCAGCGTTGCGGACAGGCCGGAGTAATTCGAGATAAAAGCAAAGGCCAGCACCATCCCGATAGAGTAAATGGGCAGCGCCAGCTCTTTCAGCGTTTCACCAAAGGTCTGCAGCGCCGATGTTGGCTTCATGCGCAGGAAAATTATCGCCATGATCGCCGCAATTAAAATGGCGGTGCCGGTGGCAGAAACCAGATCCAGTTTGAAGATGGCCAGATACGGCGTGGCACTGCCGACCACCGGCGGCATCCGTGCCACCAGCTCATTCAGCATCGGTACCGGCATGCTCAGCACCCAGTCATAGAGCGCACCGCCTTTAGCGAACAGCGCTTTAAACGGCGGGATGCTCCAGAGCGTGACGGTGGCGGTGAGAAACAGGAACGGCATCCAGGCGCGGATCACCTGCCCCAGCCGATAGTTTTGCGGCGGCTGTAGCGGATCGTCCGGCTTTGCCTCCACATCGGTAAAGCGGAAGATGCGCACCGGTTTCCAGACCCGCAGGAACAGCGTCAGCGAAATCAGCGAGGCGAGTGACGAGATAATGTCCGGTAGCTCCGGGCCAAGGAAATTGGAGCTGAGGAACTGGGCAATGGCAAAGGATCCGCCAGTCACAACGACTGCGGGCCAGGTCTCTTTCACCCCGCGCCAGCCATCCATGATCGCCATAATCCAGAACAGCACAATCATAGTCAGCAGTGGCAGCTGACGCCCGGCCATCTGGCCGATGGCAAAACTGTCCAGCCCGGTGACCTGCCCCGCCACGATAATCGGGATACCCATTGCGCCAAAGGCCACCGGCGCGGTATTGACAATCAGGCAGAGTCCGGCGGCATAGAGCGGATTAAAACCCAGCCCCACCAGCAGCGCGGCGGTAATCGCCACCGGCGCGCCAAAGCCCGCCGCACCTTCAAGGAAGGCCCCGAACGAGAAACCGACAATCAGCATCTGCAGACGTTGATCGGCGGTAATCGACAGGATAGAGGCGCGGATAATATCGAACTGGCCAGTTTTGACGGAGATTTTGTAGACGAACACCGCGGCGACAATAATCCACGCAATCGGCCACAGCCCATAAAGAAAGCCATATATCACGGCGGCCAGCGCCTGCGCAGCCGGCATCTGATAGAGAAACAGCGCTACCAGCAGCGCCAGCACCACGGTGGTAGTGGCTGCCAGGTAGCCTTTCATCTTCAGCTTAATCAGCGCAAAGAAGAAAAAGAGAATCGGGATCAGTGCGACCAGGCTTGAAAGCCAGATATTACCCAACGGATCGTAGTTTTGTTGCCAGACCTGCATGCCAGTATCTCCAGAGGAAGAGGTGACGTGGAACGCAGCCCCAGTGCTGCATACCCTCGGCCCCGGCAGAGTGGTCAGACCAAAAAAAGGTTAGCCAGAGCTTATGGCAACAGATAGTTAATGCATTGTTAACCAATGGCAACAGAAGTTGCGCGAATTTTCCTGGAGTGTGAACCAGAGAAAAAATATTGCCGGTTTTGGTCGGACCAAAATCAGCGATTCACCTCGGGGAAGACGCGCTGATAGCTGCGCGGATGGAAACGCAGAGTAAGTACGACCCGTAGCAGCGTGACCGACGCCTGCAATAACCCGACGCGGGTAAAGTGGCCGGTGAGCACATGCCTTTGTCCGGCGATAAACGGCATACTGCCCGCGATAGTAAAGAGGCCGCGCGGCGACCTCTGTTCAGGCTATTGGTCTGGGGGTGAGCAACAGCCCGAACAGTGTGGCCAGCACCAACGGCAAGGTCCAACGACCTGGCACCCTGCCCGCCAAACTGCGCAGTCAGTCACCCTGGAGCAAAGCATCGCGGGACAGAGATAGCCCGCGCTGAGCCGCCAGGGATGACGATATTGCCCCTTTGCGGAAGGTGCAGGCTCCCTGAGCTAGCGCCTGTTCCACAGCCTCAGACTCAACGCTGCTGGAGACAGCCCCTTACCAAAAAAAAGAGCCTCCACAGGGGAGGCTCTGCATTTACCTGAGCGGAGTGCGGATTACGCGCTTTTGGCCCATTTATCATTCGACATTAGTTCCATTGCTAGCGCGTATAAGCGACGATCTTCCTGATCACAGGGCTCATCTTCCGCATAACACGCAATCATCGAAGCGATCTTATCAGCTGATAAGCTCTCTCCATGAACATGCAGTGTCAGTACGGCGCGGCCTACTATTTTAAGCACATTTTCATGTGGTCCCTGGATGCGATTACTCAATGCAAATACCCTCTACCGGTGGTTGTACCAGGAATATGGCGCGCTAAATATAAAGCAATTAGCTCAGGATTTTTATCGGCACCAGGGGTAATATTTTTTAATGATTAATTCTATTACTGGAGTAGCAGTTCAGGATTCATCTGATTAACAATGAAATAAATTTTCAAAAACGGCTACTTATAAAATAATTACTGGCCTTAAGCGATCACCTTTTTAGCCTGGTCACATTCAGCCAGGGTTAATCGATAAAAATAAACCACCTTTTTCCCGTAAACTTCAGTCTATTCCTAAGCCTTCAAGTGTATATAGTTTCATACCGCTAACCATCGAGGTTCCCGTTGCTGTCAGGCGTGCTTTCTGCCAGACTTGCCCCGCAATAATGCCCTACACTTTCAGCCTCAGAGGCCGCGCCCGTGACCGCTTTTTCTACCCTCAATTCGCTTCCTGACAGCCAGCTCGATAACCTGCGCGAGATGGGCTATATCACCATGACGCCCGTGCAGGCCGCTACGCTGCCCGCCATTCTGCAGGGACGCGATGTGCGCGCGCAGGCGAAAACCGGCAGCGGTAAAACGGCTGCCTTTGGGATTGGTTTACTGCACCATATCGACAGTGCCCGCTTTCAGACCCAGGCATTGATTCTCTGTCCGACCCGTGAACTGGCTGATCAGGTGGGCAATGTGCTGCGCCAGCTGGCACGTTTCACCCGCAACATCAAAGTTCTCACCCTATGTGGCGGACAGCCGATGAGCGCACAGCGTGATTCGCTGGTGCATCCACCCCATATCGTGGTTGGCACGCCGGGTCGTATTCTTGACCATATTCATCGTGAAAACCTCAAACTGGACCAGCTCCATACGCTGGTGCTGGATGAAGCGGATCGGATGCTGGAGATGGGTTTCCTGAATGATATGGAAACGATCATTGAAGCTACGCCCGCCTCGCGCCAGACGCTGCTCTTTTCCGCCACCTGGCCAGACGGCATCGCCGCCATTAGCACCCGTTTTCAGCGTGATGCGCTGAGCGTGGTGACTGAAGATGTCAGCGAACTGCCTTCAATCGACCAGCAGTTTTTTGAAGCCAGCCACAATGAAAAACTGGGTCTGCTGATAGCACTGCTCAGCGATCGTCAGCCTTCATCCTGTGTGGTCTTCTGCAACACCAAACGTGAATGTGATGATGTCGCCGCGGCGCTTAACGCGCGTGATATCAGCGCCCTGCCTTTACATGGTGATCTGGAGCAGCGCGATCGCGAACGCGTGCTGATCCGCTTCGCTAATGGCAGCGGTCGCGTGCTGGTCGCCACCGATGTCGCCGCACGCGGACTCGACATCAAATCGCTGGCGATGGTGGTTAACTATCAGCTCGCCTGGGATCCTGAAATTCACCTGCACCGCATCGGTCGTACGGCACGCGCAGGCGAACATGGCGTCGCGGTCAGCCTGGTCGCTGCCGATGAGATGGCTCGCGCGCATGCGCTGGAAGATTTCCTGCAGCAGAAGCTGCCATGGGTCTCTGCCAGCACGCTGAAAAAGGGCAGCAGTAAACCGCTGCCTGCAGCCATGATGACCTTGTGTATTGATGGTGGCCGTAAAGCCAAGATACGTCCGGGCGATATTCTGGGGGCGCTGACCGGTGAAGCGGGTTATCGGGCCGAGCAGATCGGAAAAATTGTCCTGACGCCGACCCATGCCTACGTGGCAATTGAGGCTAACCACGCTAAAGCTGCGCTGGTGAAACTCAAGCAGGGCAAAATCAAAGGTAAAACCTGCCGGGCGATTCTGCTGAAGGACTAAATTAAAACGGGCGAGGTAATGACCTCGCCCGTTTTCTTACGGCTCTTCGATTTGTGTCACATGCAGCGTGGTTTTGTGCCCTTTGCCCTGAACTTTGCCACTGACGCGGACTTTGTCTTCTGCGGTGTAGGTTTTACCACCAAAGGTTTTCTTCGGCGCGATAATCGGTAAGGTTCCGGTGTTGTCGCGGAACTGATACCGCTCGCCCTGCTCTTTCTTCACGATGTAACCTTCGAGTGTCACATATCCGCCCTGACGGAAATCGCGGATCTGATCGATATGCGTCTGACCGGTATCTTCTGATCCTTTATAGCCGGCATCCTGCTTGTGTTGCGGCGGCGGCGTATCGCCCGCTTTGTATCCGCCCTCTTCGGCCGAAACACCCGCACTCATCATCACCAGCAACGATGCTAAAATCACTTTTTTCATTTCACACTCCTTTATTGGAAAGGTGTCCATGTTGAACCTTCAGGGTTAAGCCTGGCACAATAATTGGCGTCCGTTTTATTTCACCTTTCTCTTCTCACCTTTTTCCGTTTGCTGCCGATAAACTGTTCACACCCTATTTCACCAGCTGCGTTAATGCAGAGGCAACCATGGATAATTTTCAGAAAGAGATCGATGAAAGAGCGAACCTCGCGTTATCGAACAAGTTTGAGCTACTGCTGTTTCGCTTAGGTTCCGATCAGCTAAAAGGCAAATCTGAGCTGTTTGGCATTAATGTCTTCAAGCTGCGTGAAATTGTGCCGATGCCGACCATCACCAAAGCTGCAGGCATGCGTTCGCCGCTACTGGGGATGGCGAGTATACGTGGTCAGTTCATTCCGGTTATCGACCTGCCGGCCGTGGCGGGTTGTGTGCCGGAAACCGGTCTTAACCTGCTGCTGGTCACCGAGTATGCCCGTAACACCCAGGCGTTTGCGGTGGAGTCAGTGGAGAACATTGTGCGTCTCGACTGGAGTCAGGTGCATACCGCCGAAGCCGGTATCGGCGGCCGCAATATCACCAGTATCGCCTGCCTGGACACTGACAAGCAGAGCAATGAGCTGGCGATGGTGCTCGACGTTGAGCAAATCCTGTATGACATCATCCCATCAGTACGCGGCGTCGAACCTGAAGCGGCCAGACCGCGTGCCTTCAACTACCGCCCGGGTGCGGTGGCGATTGTGGCAGAAGATTCCAAAGTGGCGCGTCAGCTGCTGGAGCAGGGCCTGAAGAGCATGGGCATTCCGGCGCTGATGTTTAACACCGGTCTGGAAGCCTGGGAAAAAATTAAGCTGATGAGCCAGGAAGCGCAGGCCGCGGGCGAGTCTATTCACGACAAAATTGCCCTGGTGCTGACCGATCTGGAGATGCCAGAAATGGATGGCTTTACGCTGACCCGCAACATCAAGCGTGACCCGATTCTCAAGGCTCTGCCGGTCGTGATCCACTCCTCACTCTCTGGCAGCGCCAACGAAGATCACGTGCGCAAAGTGGGTGCCGACGGTTATGTGGCGAAATTTGAGCTGAATGAGCTGTCAGACGTGATTTTCAACGTTCTCGACGCGGCCCGCTAAGCGAATGCGCGCTGATAAGCATGGCCGGCGCGTTTTTACTTTTTAGCCAGCGGACTCGCTGACCTGACCAGGAATCGACTATGCACATTGAAACTTTGCCTGTTACGCCCGCACCTGTTACGCCTTCCCGCCAAAATATGCTGCGTGGCCGTTTACGCCAGCTGGCCTGGATTACCGCCGTCACCTTAAGCGTCGTGTTCTGGGTAGGCCTCTACTTCTTAGTTTTCTGAATCCATTCATGCTTGTGTGGATCGGGCTGTCAGCATCCCTGCTGATAGCCCTTTTTTTTGCCTGCAGTTACACCTGCAAACTTTCATTAAACCCTTCTGATGCTTTTTACTGGTTATTTATTCACTCAGCGTTATTACTTAAAAATTATTAAAGGTACAACTTCGAGCTCCGATAACTGTATGCGTGAGATCACCTTTTTGCCTGCAATTGTCACCACAGACATCAGTAAGGCGCTGCGCACAACAGCATGAAACCTGCGTGTTGCTAACAAATTGATTAATAATAAAACGGGGAAGAGAACATGTTCAGTATTAAGAATATGAAGGTGGGAATGCGGCTCGCAGCAGCCTTCGGTATTATTGTAACGTTACTGATAGTGATTGGTGTAACATCCATAACAAGAATTAACAGTATTAATACGGCGATTGCCTCAATCGTCGACGATCGCTATGTAAAAGTACGACTGGCGTTCGATGTGCGTGATGGCGTCAACGATCAGATCAAATACCTGCGCGGCATGGTAATCGACACGACGCGTCCGGAAATGAATGTTAAGCGTTATGGTCAGCTGGATGAAGCAACGCAACGCACCAACAGTGCCATGAAAAAGATCGAAGATATTCAGGTCACACCGGTTGGCAAGAAAAAGATCGCCGGTCTGCTGGCCTCGTCTCAGGCATTTGAGAAGGTTAAAGCAGAGTTGATCACCCTGATTAAAGCAGGCAATTTTGATGCTGCCAGCACCTATGTGCTGAAATCGATGACGGCCACCCAGAATAAGTTTCTTCAGGATGCCGTGGATTTTGCTAACTCTCAGGATTCGCAGCTGCGCAGTGAAGGTCAGGGAATTGTGGAAAATGGTCATGCTGCTATCTCCATCACGCTGATTTTCTCCGCACTGGCGATTCTGGCCTCTATTATGCTGGGCTATTTCCTGACCCGTTCTATTGTGCGTCCGCTGGTTGCAGCGGTTGATGTCGCTGAACGCGTTGCCGCAGGTGATCTGAGTACCCAGATGCAGGTGACCTCGCGAGATGAAACGGGTGTGCTGATGCAGGCGCTGCAGCGGATGAACGATAACCTGCTGTCAATTGTGACAGAAGTGCGTACCGGCTCTGACACCATCGCAGTGGCTTCTAATCAGATCTCCAGCGGAAACCTTGATCTTTCGACGCGCACCGAACAGCAGGCCAGTTCGCTGGAAGAGACCGCCTCCGCCATGGAACAGATGACGTCAACCGTGAAACACAACGCCGACAATGCGCGTGAAGCCAATCACCTGGTTTCAACCACTTCCAGTGTGGCGCGGGAAGGTGGCGTGGTAATGGAGCAGGTCATTGAGAAGATGGAAGCAATCGCCCTCTCCTCACGAAAAATTGTCGATATCATCAGCGTTATTGACTCCATTGCCTTCCAGACCAATATTCTGTCACTTAACGCCGCAGTTGAAGCGGCGCGCGCGGGGGAACAGGGTCGCGGCTTTGCGGTCGTGGCGAGTGAAGTGCGTAACCTGGCGCAGCGCTCAGCTTCAGCGGCCAAAGAGATTAAGGTTCTGATTGAAGATTCTGTCGCTAAAGTTGATGAAGGCAGCAAACTGGTGACACACGCCGGTTCAACTATTGGTGAAGTGGTGAACAGCGTGCAGAGCGTGGCAAACATTATGAGCGAAATCACCATTGCCAGCAGCGAACAGAGCAGCGGCATAAATGAAATCAATCAAGCGATTACCCAGATGGAAGCGGTGACGCAGCAGAACGCCGCGCTGGTACAGGAAGCGTCAGCCGCCTCACAAGCGCTGCAGGATCAGGCAGAACGTATGGCACAGGCGATGAGCGTCTTTAATACCGGCAAGCTCTCACTGCAACCCGTGCTTCGCTAATCCCTCTCAACGGCCTGCTTCGGCGGGCCAGTTTAAGCAGGGTGACGATAAGAGCAGACAGGTTACAGGCAGTAGAACGGTAAGCGGTAAGCGGTAAGCGGTAAGCGGTAAGCGGTAAGCGGTAAGCGGTAAGCGGTAAAAGTTAAACAGGATAAGTAAAGGTAAACAGGCAGGTTACGAGGAAAAAGCGTGAAAGGGAGAAACGCAGAAACAAAAAAGGCTGCCAGAGGCAACCTTTTATTACTGTAAATGCAACAACGCTATAAAGCTCACTAGCCTTAATCAGAGAGCGCGAAGCTGGCTCTGAATTGCAATCCTCGCCGCGTTCACCTGAACAACGACAGATTTGCAGAAAATGCATTTCGCTCCATGCGGATTGGCTCTTGTAACATCAAAATGTGATGTACGAAACTGTGAGCCATTACAGTGAGGACATTTAAAAGTAATTTTCAGTCCTTAGAGACCAACAACGTTCGCAGCAGCTGGGCCTTTAGCGCCATTTTCTACTGTGAATTCAACTTGCTGACCTTCGTCTAATGAACGGAAATCGGTGCCCTGGATTGCAGAGAAGTGTACGAATACATCTTTGCTGCCGTCCTGAGGAGAGATGAAACCGAAGCCTTTCTCTGCGTTAAACCATTTAACGGTACCGCGAATTTTGTTAGACATGCTTAAATCCTTAATATATCGAGCCTTCCGGCATAATGGCCTGAGAACAGATTTTAATCAGAACGTAAGAGAAGACTCAAAAAGAAGGGATGTCTCGCGACAAACTTAGAGATGAGAACTGCTTTGGTTACTTACTTTGATAGTGTCTGTTAATCAAACCGACAATTCATTAAGCCACACATCTCCTTGTGACGCAAGCCGTAATTGAAATTAAACGCAAATAGCGTTGCCCGAATGCAACACGTAGCATTTACGGTGTTATCGTCAGCCCTGGCAAGCACTGCGCTCCTGGAGGGACGTTGACTCTGCTACGTTGCCATTCAGATGGTGAACAGAATGTTTCGCATCTCCGCATCTTTTGCTGGATTGAGATTGAGCCAGGTGAGCGTCTGACGCTCGATTTTCTGATCGTAATCGGAGTAGACACCATGGATCGCGCCTTTTTCCGGAGAGTAAAGGATGGCGATAGATAGCGCTGGGCAGTTATGCGGCTTATAGCCAGATAGCACCTGACAGGTCGCGCCCTTGATAGTGATTTTGCCGGTGTACGGGTCCTGCCCTGCTAAACCCATGCGGGCAAAGGGTACACGGCCATAAGCTATTGATATGGCTACCCGCCCTACTTTTTGAATAAAATCAAAAATATAGGGTTGGGCTGAGGCACTCACATCGGCACGCCAGCTAATGCAGCCACTTAAAAACCTCTTTTCATCGCGTTTCCTTCCTTCTGCCTGAGCGCTTCCTGCGCAGAACAGGACAATATCGGCTTTGTCGTTATTTGTCTGGCAGAGAGCAGCTGCTAATGATGTTTCAGAGACGCAGATAAAAAAAGGGCGAGGCCGAAGCCTCGCCCAAAACATGCCAATCATCAATCGTAGTAAGGAACCTTACGGTCAACACCGTTGATATTGATCAGCACAAAGCCGGTTGGAGCGGTCTTATTGGTCGGTGTACCTGCTGCGGAAGCGAGTGTAACCACCCCTTTTTCGTTGGCGCCGATGCCCGCCACTCCGTTGTGCATGCCGAAACGTGCAGCGGGTTTCAGGTTACTGATACTTGTGATGTCCGTAACCACCGACATATCAGACTGGAACAACGAACAGGAACCCGTATCGAAGCGGGTCGGGCCTGTGGTCTTCAGGTTGAACATGGTTTCTCCACTATTGGCTTTCAGTTTGACCCAGATTACGGCATAAGTGGTCCCTACCCGGCCATAACGAATGTCCAGCACTGAAGGCTGTCCCATATGGTAAGCATCAGCCCAGACCGTCTCCAGTCGCTGAAGGTTGATCAGGGTCTTACCCGTGCCAGGCACATTAACCGGCGAACCAGCAGTGCCGGAGGGCGTGGTGGCATCCGCTTTCCCAATCAGCTCCATCACCCATTGCTGGTTAGCCGCCGGAAAAAAGAGCTGCCCTAACCGATACCAGTTATCGGTATCGGTGTTGTTCACGACTTTATAGCCGCTGTAATAGCCGGCACGCAGCGAACCGGTCATGAACGTGCCATAGTTCTCATCCCGCCGATAGCCATATTCAAAGGTCGATAACCATTTACTTCCGGCCAGATCATTGGTGATTCTCGCCCCCGCCTGCAGGTTGATATGACGCATCACCACGCGGGCATTGTTGAGATTGAGCGGTGTGGCGCAATCTTCAATGTTGAGCGTCTCAATGTTCCAGCCGCCGTCCGAAAGATCCCCCGGGTTAAGCGAATGCTCAATCCAGACGTTGCGCAAAATCCCCTGCGTGACGCGTGGCATATAGAGTGTGGCGTCGCCATAACCAGTCTGGAAATTGGCATTACACAGCTCAATGGCGGTAGAGTGATCCCAGTTCCCCTTTGATGCGTTTGACCAGCCGACATCAAACACCCGACCATAGGTGCTTGAGGTGTAGATCTGATCGAACTTACTATCGAGCGTATCCTGCAGCTTAAAGACGGTTCCCCCCGTACTTTGCGCCTTGAAACAGAAGATACTGACGACCTGACCTCCAGTAATCGTATTCTCGAAAAATGGCTGAATGTTGCTGCACTGCTCCGCGGTAATGGTGGTTTTGGCGGAGACATCGGCATTGGACTGCCCGTGCCAGGCGATACCTTTGATGGCGATTCGGCGCGCCATGACCTTAAACACGGGATTGGGGCTTTTGTCAGAAACAATGGTGGTACGCGGTGCCGATCCCTGTTCAATGTCATCCCCTGACAGACCAAAAAACGACAACTCCGTATCGGTGAGATCGATGGGTGAAATCAGGAAGCGGCCACCCGGAAAACGTACTGGAATCGCTTTCGCATAGGCATTGTAGATCTGCGTCCATGCCAGCATCCGCTTAAAGGCTTCAGTATCATCGGTGACGCCATCCCCTTTCGCGCCAAAGTGCAGGATATTCACTTCAGCAGGATCGTTGATGGTGCGCTTCCAGTAGAAACCGTTACCCACCGCCACCGTCCCGCCATCATCTTTTAGCGGGGTGGTGCTGAGAAAACCGACAAAGTCAGCGCCACCACGGAAGCTGGAGTCTTTGTCGTAATAGCGTTTCAGGCTCGCGACTTCCCCTGATTTTGGTGGAACCGTGGTACGCAGTTCAGCAAAAGAGTTAACTTCGATCATAGAATCCTCCTCAGGATCATTGGATTAGTGCGCTGATCATCAGCGCACTACTTAGCCGCAGCCGGATGGCCGCAAAGGGAGTCCCACATGTCGTTGTGGGTGTTGATGGCGCGCACTGTACGAACGTCCATTTTTTGCGCGTCATCGCCGTAGGTATAAAGAGGGGAAAAAAGTACGCAGGCAGAGTCGGTGATCGCCACCGGCTCAGGGTTTGTGGTATTTCGACTGCTGCAGCTTGTCGCGAGCAGCAGCGTCATCAAGGCTATGGTTGTCAGTCGCCACACGGTTAGCCTCCTCGCGGTTGTGTTGTTGCTGTTGCGCCACCGCGGTGACGCGGGACACCTCCTGTTGCGCGTTATCGACGTCAGATCGCGCTTTTTGCTGCACTTTGCCGATTTTCCTGCCGCCGAAGTAACTGGCGCACAGCGCCGCAATGACGGCAGCCAGAGCAGCAAGCCAATGCCAGCCGCCGCCCAGTAAGGTGGTTATCAGAGTCATGGCTGCGTTCCTCCCCCCTGCTCCTTCGCGTTGAACAGGCTTTTCTGACGAACAAATTGTGCAATTACCCCCATGGCCACCATGAATGCGCCTACCAGCCCCAGGTAGTTGTGCGGCAGAATGGCTTTAACGTCTTCGGGCAGTGTGCTCCAGGCATCAATGGCGGCAGAAGGAAACGACTGTGCCCAGGCGCTGAGCATGGAACCCAGCGACGCAAGCCAGACAGACCAGGTTTTGAAAAGCAGGCGGGCATGGGAGACAAACTGCAGGGTGGTAAAGCGCTGCAGCAGAAACAGAATAATGATTGCCGTTAGCACGGCGATGAGAAACATGAGCCATCTCATAGCAACCCCCTGTAAATCGAATAAGTTCCGCTACGCATCATCTCCGCGTGACGTCGGGCGCGGCCCGGTGTCTGACGGGCCCAGAGGCTGTTCATCATCGCGTCAGCCGCTTCATTAAACTGTTCAGCGACGATGGCGGTGAGCATGTTTTTGAACTGCAGTACGCCCTCGACGCCCAACTGATAATTCATGCTCAGCAACACGTCGGTGCGAGCGTCGTTGCACTTCGCCAGCGCATTACTCAGCAACTCTCTGCTCTGCATTTCCTGAATTTTGTTTTCAAGAATGCACTGCTTCCAGACATCTCCGACGCGCCGTGGCACGCGGAAAGCGTAATTACTCAGCGACGCCCCTTTTGGCCCGATGCGGATGCCGCCCGCCACCGTAGGAAAGCCCAGCGTGTCGAGATAAGGCGTGTCGACATATCCCTCTTCAAAATTCAGTACTGCGATTATCTGGCTCATAACGACTCCTCAATAGCGGGTTAAAGCAAGTCAACCTTGTGAAAAGAAATACATAACACCTGCTGATCATTCTTCTCCCCGGCACAGCAGAAGGTCTTACTGACCCTGCAGCAAAACTGAACAGTAATTCAGTAAGTTGCGCCCAGTGATAGCTGGAGATAGCGGAGAGTTAACCGGAACGTAAAAACAGGATTTCTTTACGTTTCAGCTCACGGCGTAGAGATGAACGTGTGGAAGACAGCAATTGTCGAAACTGGGTGTGTCCTGGCTGATGATGCGGGGTGCAGTGATGGCACGGTCAACGCGCGGGCTGACCTGACGCTGGCAGATTTTCTCTGCACGCCGCAGGGTGGGTGTTTCATTGGGGAAGTTCAGGGCCTGGTCAATACTCTGTTGCAGGCTGCTGAGAGGTTGGCGCCGCCGATGGCGACGAGTACGTGCGTTGCCCATAAAAACGCTTTTGCCATAGTGAATTATCGCCATAACTCCTCCTGTGAATGAGTCTTTGGCGATGGGGTGGCAGGCGCGAGCTTTCGGTGATCCGAACGGGCCCGAATGTCGTGTATCGCGATCGCACGCTCGCCGCCCGGTTGCGTTAGCAGCCAGGAGGTAAAGTAAGCGAGGGGAAATAAACGGCATCTGACGACGCTGCATTTTGCGCATCCACCCCATCCCAAAATTCACTGACTTTTGGGTGGTATGATTCGCGCTTGTGCAGCGCCTCAATTGTTTAAGAGCGGGTCATCCCTGAAAGAACTGCCTCGTTCATCCATATTCAAATTATTAACAGGTTCTTATGCTTTATCAAATACTGTTGGTTAATTTTTTATTTACCGCTGGTTAAATTTATGAATTTATGCCGATTATTTTTTTGCAGTTCTTTTGAGAAAAGCGGCAGAAGCGGCCTTAGCCGAGGATTTGATAGTGTCGCGCCTGGCTCATGATCACTTTTGCCAGTATCTTCAGGCTGCTGACCTCGTCATGATTGAGATACCAGGTTTCATAACGCTTATTATCTGATATTACAGCAATTTTTTTATGCTGCAGCTGCAACCGCTTGAGGTAGAGTTGCTCATCAAGGGTAAAAATATAGATGCCGTCGCCGTCGAACATTCGCACACTGATATCCACAAACAGCTGGTCGCGTGGCGCAAAGGTGTCAGCCATCGAGTCGCTGTTGATAGCAATTAACCGGATGTTTTCCGCCTGGCGACCATTGAAAAGTACCCGTGCCTCATCCAGACCATACTCGATCGCCTGGATGGTCTCGACAAACTCATCACGCGCGGGCAGACCCGCAGCGCTTCGCTGACCAATGTCGAGGCTATCCACCCGAAACACATTTTTATGACCGGCCAACGTGCTTAGCGTTACTGATTCAGCGGGTTGCTCCATACCGTACTGCAGCCACTCTACCCTGACTCCCAATAACTGGCTGAGGGCCAGCAAATTGCCGCCATCAGGCACTGAGTGCGCGTTAAACCACTTCCACACTGCCGGCGTTGAAATCTTACAGCCTTGCTGCTGCAGGGCTTTGGCAACCCGTTTATTTCGTCCATGTCCGACGATGCCAGCACTCTCACAGGCCGCTATCAGCCTGGCGGTGAAAGCTTGTCTTGTACTTTCTTTTTTAACCATTAGTTAATAATCAACCATTGAAGAGATACTGGATGTTATTTTCATTATTGCTACCAGTTCATTTTATATTACCGCTCGTTTACTACCTAACCGCTTTATAAAGCATTTCTAATTATCATTATCCGCTTCAGCCCGCGGCAGACCAAAAAATATTGCCTCAGGCCGCGTACAGGCTCTGCTTTCAGGAATGTTCCGTAAGAAATTGTGTAAATATCATCCAGAATAATAGCCAGCGGAGACAAGACCGGAACAAAAATTAAGCTGATGCTCAGAAAACTCTATATTTAACTGGATCGAAAAGGGGCGCTAAAAAAAACGGGAGTCTGTGAAAGACTCCCGTTTTGTTAAATATTATGGCCGTTATGGCCGGAGCGTGTCGTCGCCCCAGGCTATCCATTTGTAGGTGGTCAGCGCCTCTAAACCCATCGGCCCGCGGGCATGCAGCTTCTGGGTACTGACCGCCACTTCAGCCCCCAACCCGAACTGTCCGCCATCAGTAAAGCGGGTGCTGGCATTGACATAGACTGCTGAGGAGTCGACCTGACGAACAAAACGCGCGGCGTTGCAGGTATTGCGGGTCAGGATGGCATCAGAGTGCTGCGTGCCGTGGGTGCGGATATGATCGATCGCCTCATCCATATCCGCCACTAATTTGACGTTAAGATCCAGTGACAGCCACTCATCATTGTACTGCTGTGGATTAATCAGCGTGACCGATGCCGGGCCTTGTTGCAGCAGCGTCAGCACGTTGCTGTCAGCATGCAGTGCGATGGCTTCCTGCGCCATGCGCGCGCTAAAGGCGGTCAGGAAACGCCCGGCGATCGCCTGATCCACCAGCAGCGTCTCCAGCGAGTTACAGGCGCTGGGACGCTGTTTTTTGGCGTTGACGATCAAATCAAGTGCGGGTTCAATCTCCATCGTCTCATCAATATAGATGTGACAGACGCCGATGCCGCCAGTAATTACCGGGATGGTTGAGTTTTCCCGGCACAGCTTATGTAGCCCGGCTCCGCCGCGAGGGATCAGCATATCAATGTAGCGATCCAGCTTTAGCAGTTGATTCACCAGCTCGCGATCGGGGTTTTCAATGGCCTGAACAATAGCAGCCGGTAAGCCGTGCTGCTGCAGCGCGTTCTGAATCACCCTTACGGTGGCTGCATTGGTGCGCCAGGTCTCTTTACCGCCGCGCAGAATGGCGGCGTTGCCGGTTTTCAGGCACAAACTGGCAACGTCAACCGTGACGTTGGGACGCGCTTCGTAAATGACCGCAATGACCCCCAGCGGTACGCGACGGCGTTCAATGCGCAACCCGCTGTCGAGCTGGCCGCCGTCAATTACCTGTCCAACCGGATCGGCCAGCTGACAGACCTGGCGCACATCGCTGGCGATGCTGCCGAGGCGTTGCGGATTGAGTGTCAGTCGGTCTAATAGCGCGGCGCTCATGCCGTTCTGGCGCGCATCAGCTAAATCCAGCTCATTGGCTGCAAGAATATCTGCGCTTTCCGCCTCCAGACGATCGGCAATGGTCATCAGAACCTGATTCTTCTCTGCCGTCGACAGATCGGCCACGGTATAAGCTGCGGCACGTGCCGCTTTTCCCATCTCTTCAAGCATTGTCCACTCCTTAACTGACAATCATGTCGTCGCGGTGAACCGCCACCGGGCCATATTCATATCCCAGAATTTCGCTGATCTGCTGGCTGTGATGACCGGCAATCATCCGCATCGCGTCGCTGTTGTAGCGTGACACGCCATGGGCGATGTCCCGGCCCTGCAGGCTGCGAATACGGATTACTTCACCGCGCGAGAAATTCCCCTGGATAGCACGGATCCCTTTCGGCAGAAGCGAACTGCCGCGTTCGATAATCGCCGACAGTGCACCATCATCGACGGTGAGTTCGCCCGCTGGTGGCGCACCGAATATCCAGCGTTTACGGTTCTCCAGCGGCGACTGCTGCGCATGAAAGCGCGTGCCGACCGGCTTGCCGTCAATCACATCGCTGATCACACCGCTGCGACTACCCGACGCGATGATCACGTCTATTCCGGCGCGGCAGGCGACATCCGCCGCCTGAAGCTTGGTCGACATGCCGCCGGTGCCAAGTCCGGACACGCTGTCGCCCGCCAGGGCGCGTAACGCATCATCAATCACATGGACGTCACTGATTAGCTCAGCCTCAGGATTGTTACGCGGATCGGCGGTGAACAGTCCCTGCTGATCGGTCAGCAGCAGCAGCTTGTCGGCACCACCGAGCATGGCCGCCAGCGCCGAGAGATTGTCATTGTCGCCCACTTTGATTTCAGCAGTGGCGACAGCATCGTTCTCGTTGATCACCGGCACAATGTGATTATCCAGCAGCGCGCGCAACGTGTCGCGGGCATTCAGGAAGCGTTCGCGATCCTCCATGTCGGCACGGGTCAGCAACATCTGACCAATATGGATACCGTAGATAGAGAATAACTGCTCCCACAACTGAATCAGACGGCTCTGCCCCACCGCAGCCAGCAGCTGCTTTGAGGCGATGGTCGGCGGCAGGTCGGGGTAGCCCAGATGTTCGCGTCCGGCGGCCATCGCGCCAGAGGTGACAATCACAATGCGGTGGCCTGCGGCATGCTGCTGCGCACACTGACGAACCAGTTCCACCATGTGCGCCCGATTCAGCCGGCGAGAGCCGCCGGTAAGAACGCTGGTACCCAACTTGACCACTAAGGTCTGACTGCCACTCATATTTCCTGCCGTAGTGAAAAATTTTTACGAAAGGACGTTTTAACAGGAGTCGATAAGGAAGCCAACAGCCAGCGGGGTAAAAGCACGAAATTACGCGGACACTGGCGTAGACCAAAAATTCAGCATTAACAAGAAACCAGGAAAAGTGTCATAAAAAGTTCATCAGCGACGGGTAAAAAGTCCGTGTTTTACAAAACCTTTATTTTTTTATGGCGTTCACATTGGGATTGATAGCAAATGAAGAAAAGCACACTGGCCATGATCCTCTCCACGCTGACGCTGGCGTCTGCCGCGCAGGCTGCTGAAGTTTATAACAAAGATGGCAATAAACTGGACTTCTACGGCAAAGTTAAAGCTGAGCATTACATCAGCGATAATGCCAGCGCAGACGGTGACAAGTCCTATACGCGTATCGGCTTCAAGGGTCAGACTCAGATTAATGACCTGATGACCGGTTACGGTCAGTGGGAATATCAGTACAACCTTAATAACTCCGAAGGCAGCGACGCCAGCAATGGAAACAAAACCCGCCTCGGTTTTGCCGGTCTGAAATTCTCGCAGTATGGATCGGTGGACTACGGGCGTAACTACGGTGTGCTGTATGACGTCGAAGCCTGGACCGACGTCTTCCCGGAATTCGGCGGCGATGGCACGGCCCGTTCTGACAACTTTATGACCCAGCGCGCCACCGGTGTGGCGACTTATCGCAACAACAACTTCTTTGGTCTGGTCGATGGGCTGAAAATTGCGCTGCAGTATCAGGGCAAAAACGACGCCACCAGCGCCAACAGTCGCACCGACATTAACCGCCAGAATGGCGACGGTTACGGTGCTTCACTGGGCTATGCTCTGGGTGATTCCGGCGTAAGCCTGATGAGTGCCATCACCTCATCTGACCGCACTAACCAGCAGCAGGCGCGCGCCTATGGCGGCGGTGACCGTGCGGATTCCTGGGGCGCAGGCGTGAAGTATGATGCCAACAGCATCTACCTGGCAGCGATCTACACCGATACCCGCAACATGACGCCAATCAGCGGCACCAACCGTAATACCGGCGCTACCGTTGCGGGCGCAGCCAATAAAGCGCAGAACATCGAGCTGGTGGCACAGTATCAGTTTGATTTCGGACTGCGTCCTTCTGTGGGCTATGTTCAGACCAAGGGCAAAGATATCGAAAACGGTATCGGCGATGCAGATCTGGTGAAATATATTGACGTTGGCGCGACCTATTACTTCAACAAAAATATGTCCGCCTTTGTGGATTACAAAATCAACCAGCTGGGTGATGACAACGCGCTGTCGATTAACAATGACGACGTCGTGGCGATGGGTGTGACTTACCAGTTCTGATTTTCAGGCCCACCCCGCGCCGTTAAAGGCCGGAGGTGGGCTGCAGAAACGGTGATCATAAAAAAAGGCGAGTTTTAAACTCGCCCTTTTTATCGCTAATCACCCCATCAGGCGCTCAGCTTCACCGGTTTTTCGTCAAAATCGCTGGCCGGAATCAGATCCAGCTCGAACTCCTGCAGCATCGCTTTCAGGCGGGTATGGAAGTTGCGTAAGGTCTCTTCTACGCGCGCCGTATTCTCTTTACCTTTGATGGTTGCCACCGACCAGTCACCCTCTTTATCGAACAGACCGATATGGTAGACATAGGTAAAGTGGTCAGGCTGCGCTTCCAGTTCCATCCACCAGCCCCAGAACTCACGCAGTTCAGGTGCTGGTTTCACATTAACGCAGGCAGCCAGGCAGTCGAAGAAGAAACGGGTTTCGCCACATTTCCCATCGCGAATATAAGGCCCAAGCTCAGTAAAACGCTTAAGCAGGCGACTGCGGGGATGACCACTTGGTAACGTCATGCTGATTCTCCATAGGTTTTGACCGCTATACAGCCCTGATTTTCCGGACTGCCTGGTCACGTCATAGCGCACGGTATGGCAGTCCGGAAGAATTCCGCTACTAGTTGTAGCAAATACTGTAAATTTTGCCAGTTACCTTTTTAAACGCTTCGCCAGCCAGTCGCAAATATCATTCAGCGCCTGGTCGAAACTGGCCATCATCGGCTTCACCGGAATCAGCAACGCTTTGCCATCTGATGAAGAGTTTGCGATCAGCTTGCTCTCCTCTTCCGGGCTGAAGAGATCATTCTGCCAGTAGCCCGACAGCATCGGCGTCGGTGTCCGGCGGCCCAGCAACCCCTGAGTTTTAAGCGAATATCGATTGAGTTCGGTACGCAGCGCGCTGTCGGAGGCGGTTGCCATGCCCATTCGGCTCGCCAGCATATCCATGTACATATCCGGTATCGCATCCTGCAACGCTTTCTGCGTCAGCAGGGCATGCACAATCGGACCCAGACAGGCGACCCCACGCAATTGCTGTGATTCCAGATAGGCCAGCCGCACGGCCACGTTAGCGCCGAAGCGATACCCAAACGCCGCCACGCGGGTGTGATCGACCCAGGGCACGTTTTTCAGATCGCGCAGCACCTGCTGATGCAGAAAACTGGTGTCCTGATTCAGCGTCCATTTCACTGAGTTACCGACTGACGGCACATCAATGGTCAGCATTGCAATGCCGCGCGGTGCGAAGTAGTCATGAAACAGGCGGTAGTGATCGCTCTGTAACGAGTCGAGTGCGCCGCACAACAGCACCGTGGGATAAGGCGCTTCGACATCAGGCGGCATGTGCAAAAATCCACTGACCGGGCTGCCGCCTGTGATGGCAAATGTCAGGGGTTTCAGCTCGCCTGGCAGCCGTTGTGTCGCCTCTTCATAGGCGCGATTCGCCAGCGTCTGTGCCTGGTCGGCCAGCTCATCACCCTTTATATAGGGATAAGCGGCGACGCTGTAGAGATGCGCCGCATGCAGCCAGTAGTCACCCGCCTCGCTGTCGTCGGAGGCTTCCAGCGCTTTCTGCTGCCAGATACCCGCCTGTCTGCACCATTCAAAATGCCAGTTGCCGCCGCGAAAACCGATCACGGTGTCGAGTAGCGCCTCATCGGTATGCTCAACGGTGCTGATGGCGATACGCGCCAGCACTTCGCTGATCTCCTGTGGCGTCAGGCCACGCCAGGTCCACATCAGCTTATTCAGCATCCGATACCAGCCACGCTGGCTGTCACCATCCAGGGCAGAGTGGACATCCGGGGTAGCATGATGCTGGCGGCGAACCAGGGAAGAGGTTTCAGGATGTTTGAAACGCGGCTTGAATAGCTCCTCGCTGAGATTTTTGCTCGACATAGTCACTTCTCCTGCAACAGAAACGGCGATGGCTAAGTGTACTGTATGGCAATGCGGGGGGCGAGGCACAGAAAGCACAACGCCCGGAAAACCGGGCGTTGTCTGACGCGTATCAATCAGTTTTTAACAATCGGCGGAATGTAAACCACGCCCATATCCCACGGCTGCTCAATCCAGGTATCCTGCGGAATATCGACGATATAATCATCAACCAGTGAGCGACCGGCGGGTTTTGCGAAAATAGTGCAGAAACGCGCTTTCGGGTACATGTCACGAATCGCCTGCGCGGTGCCGCCGGTATCGACCAGGTCGTCGATCACGATAAAGCCTTCGCCGTCGCCTTCTGCGCGCTTCAGGACTTTCATTTCGCGCTGATGATCGTGGTCATAGCTGGAGATGCAGACGGTATCGACGTAGCGGATACCCAGTTCACGTGCCAGCAGCGAAGCCGGTACCAGACCGCCGCGGCTCACCGCGATAATGCCTTTCCACTGTTCAACAGGCAGCAGGCGTTGTGCCAGTTTACGGGCATGGATCTGAAGCATGTCCCAGGTAACGACGTATTTTTCGCTCATAGAATAGAAATCCCAGCCAACCGAAGTGGCGTAAAAATGTGCAACGGGGAAAAGGTTGCGCGGGATTATAAGGAGTTGAAGCACTAAAAACCAGCACCCGCGCGCTGGTTGCGGCTTTTTAGCGCGTCTGAGAGCGCACCTGGTAAAAAACAGTGATATTCTCAGGCCTGGCTCGTCAGATTCTCTGACGGCGATTTTTCACTGGAAACTCGCGATGTCCGGCCTCGCCGGTACACTGATACAGGAGACCTGTCGTGTCTGAATTGTCTCAACTCTCTCCACAGCCGCTGTGGGATATTTTCGCTAAGATCTGCTCTATTCCCCATCCCTCTTTTCACGAAGAAGCGCTGGCGAGCGACATCACTGGCTGGGCTAAAGAGCAAGGCTTCTGGTGTGAGCGCGATCAGGTCGGCAACATCCTGATTCGAAAGCCCGCCACCGCAGGCATGGAAAACCGTACCCCGGTTGCACTGCAGGCGCATCTGGATATGGTGCCGCAGAAAAATAACGATACCGTTCATGACTTCACTAAAGATCCAATTCAGCCGTGGATTGACGGCGAGTGGGTGAAAGCGCGCGGCACCACGCTGGGCGCGGACAACGGCATCGGTATGGCCTCAGCACTGGCGGTACTGGCTGACAACAGCCTGACACACGGCCCGCTGGAAGTGCTGCTGACCATGACCGAAGAGACCGGCATGGATGGCGCATTTGGTCTGCAGCCCAACTGGCTGCAGGCAGAAATCCTGATCAACACCGACTCTGAAGAGGAAGGTGAGATCTATATGGGCTGTGCGGGGGGTATCGACTTCGTCACCACTCTGCCGCTGACGCGTGAAACCGTGCCTGCTGACTTCCAGACCCTGAAGCTGACGCTGAAAGGGCTGCGCGGCGGTCACTCCGGTGCCGATATTCATATGGGCCTCGGCAACGCCAACAAACTGCTGGCGCGCTTCCTGGCGGCACACGCGCCTGAACTGGATCTGCGTCTGCTGGCCTTCAGCGGCGGTACGCTGCGCAATGCGATTCCGCGTGAAGCCTTTGCTACCGTAGCGGTCGAGAGCCACAAAGCAGATGCCCTGAAATCAGCGGCGGCGCACTTCCTGAGCGCCATCAAAAACGAGCATGGCGTCAAGGAGCCAAACATCGCGTTGGTCACCGAGCCGCTGGCGCATCAGGGTGATGCCCTGAGCACTGACAGCCGCGATCGCTTCCTGAATCTGCTGAACAGCACGCCAAACGGCGTAATCCGTAATTCAGACGTGGCGAAAGGCGTGGTCGAAACCTCACTGAATATCGGTGTGGTGACAATGGAAGATGATCACACAGAGATCAACTGCCTGATCCGTTCGCTGATCGACACCGGTCGCGATTATGTGGTGCAGATGCTGACCTCGCTGGGCCAGCTGGCAGGCGCGCAGACCAACGCGAAAGGCGGCTACCCAGGCTGGCAGCCTGATGCGGACTCCGCAATCATGGCACTGACCCGCCAGACCTATATCGCGCTGTTTGACAAAACCCCGAACATTCAGGTGATTCACGCCGGTCTGGAGTGTGGCCTGTTCAAAAAGCCTTATCCGAACATGGATATGGTGTCAATTGGGCCGACCATTACCGGGCCGCACTCGCCTGATGAGCAGGTTCATATTGAAAGCGTGGGCCTTTACTGGAAACTGCTGACCACGCTGCTGAATGTGGTGCCCGAAAAGTAATTCTGTCACAACGAATGAACTCAATGCTCCGGGAACACAGTCAGAAGAGGAAAGCGGCCCGCACAATGGGCAAAAACGCCCGGAGCGTTTTTGAACAACGCAAAGCGTTGGCCCGGCAACGGGCGCGCCTCCCGGATGAGGTGCGTAATCGCGCAGGCCGAGCATGCCACGGATGGCGGTTTTTGCCTCTTTCCGATCTGACCGTGTTCCCAGTGCTGGCTCGGTCTGAAAGCTAATCGTCTCTCACCTTGTCAATAATCATAACCAGGCTCCGGCCTGCTTTTTTATGTCTGTCACTTTTCACCAGCATAATTCGCTATCTTTTCTGTGCTTTACCCCGCTATTCCGCCACTTTCCCACACTTCGCTGGTTTTAGCCGCCGTTATGTCCAGATGTCCGGATGGCTAATAAGATTTCGTGCTACCTTATGCGCTTTCGGCTGTTGCCGCGCCTGAAGGTTCAGGAAAAAATGCGGCCAGTGATTCTTCAGGAGAGTAATGACATGCCAGGGTTAAATTGCCTTGAGATGCGTAACATCTCCATCGCTTTTAGCGGGTTTGCCGCGCTATCGTCGGTGGATTTTCGCACTGAAGGCCATTCGGTTCATGCGCTAACCGGCGCGAACGGCGCGGGCAAGTCAACGCTGATGGCGATTCTTTCCGGTGCGCACAGTCACTACAGCGGCGAGATCCTGCTGGATGGTGAGCCAGTCTCCCTCCGCACGCCGCGTGATGCTAAACAGTTGGGTATCCATCTGGTTCAGCAGGAAGTGGACGTGGCACTGGTGCCGCAGCTTAGCGTAGCGGAAAACATTCTGCTGGATCGACTGGCAGAGCCTGGTCACCGCTATCGCTGGGGCGAGATCCGCCGTCAGGCACGGGCGCTGCTGGCTCAGCTCGACGTCGCGCTGGATGTCAACCAGCTAGTCGAGCGCTGCACCCTGGCGGAAAAACAGCAAATTCTTCTGGCGCGGGCGCTGTCGCACCACTGCCGTTTCCTGATTCTGGATGAACCCACTGCCCCGCTGGATCAGCATGAAAGCGCGCGGCTATTTGCTGTGGTGCGTCGTCTGCAGGTTAGCGGCATCGGCGTGGTGTTTATCTCTCACCGCATCCATGAACTGAAAGCCATCTGCGACCAGCTGACGGTGCTGCGTGATGGCCGTTTGATTGAAACCGGTCCGATGGCCGCACTGAGTGGTGAGCAAATCGTGGAGAAGATGCTGGGCCATCAGCTCACCGATATTTTTCCGCCCCGCCGCGAACAACAGTCACAGCCGTTGCTGCTGGCGGTGGAGGGACTGCACGATGAGCAACTGCTGCAGGATATCTCGCTGCGGCTGCGCAAAGGTGAGATTCTGGGCATTGCTGGCCTGGCCGGTGCGGGCAAAACCGAGCTCTGCAAAGCGCTGTTTGGTGCCAGCAAAAGCCGCATCCGTCGCGGTGAACTGCACGGTCAGCCGTGGCAGCCCCGGTCGCCGCACGACTCCGTGAGTCGCCGTATGGCACTGGTGCCGGAAGAGCGGCGCAAAGAGGGGATCTTTATTGATGAGTCGGTGGCAATGAACCTCAGCGTCAGCGCGGACGACAGCTTTTCGCGCTGGAGCCTGTTTGGGCATCGCCAGGCGTGGCGCTGGGCGGAGCAGGTTATCCGCCAGTTGCAGGTGCGTACCACCGGCCCGGCACAGCCGCTGCGTCGTCTCTCCGGCGGCAACCAGCAGAAGGTGGCGATTGGCAAATGGCTGCGCAACAACGCTGACGTGCTGATTTTCGATGAGCCGACCAAAGGCGTCGATATCAAAGCCAAAACCGAGCTGTTCACCCTGATCGACAACCTGGCGCGCGAGGGGAAAGGCATTATTTACGCGTCGGGTGAATTTTCTGAACTGGTCGGTTTATGCGACCGGATTTGCGTGCTCTGGGATGGGCGTATTGTGGCCGAACTGGCTGCACGCGACGTCACTGAAGAGACGCTTTTGCTCTATTCCACCGGAGGAACCCCTGCGTGAGCAGCAAAGAAACCAGCCTGAATCTGACAGCCTCGCCGTGGCGTCACCAGTTATTCGACTTTCTCTATAAATGGGGGATGCTGCTCACGGTGGTTTTCCTGATCGCCGCCTTTGGTCTCGCCTCCGACAGCTTCCTTGAACCCAATAACATCATCAATATTCTGCGCTCCATTGCCATTGTCACGGTGATTGCGATCGGCGTGTCGATCTCGCTGACTGTTGGCGGCTTTGATCTGTCGGTCGGCTCGACCGCCTCGCTGGCCAATGCGCTGGTGATTTCGCTGTTTGTCTGGTACGGCTTCGGCACCACCACCGCGATCCTGATCACCCTGGCGCTCTGCACCCTGGTCGGGCTGTTTAACGCCTTTCTGATTGTGATCCTGCGCATCCCCGACATGCTGGCAACGCTGGCGACACTGTTTGTCATTCAGGGGGTGGCGATGACCTACAGCTTTGGCGGGTCGATCACCGAGAACATGGTGCTGCCGAGCGGTGATATGGCGGAAGGCACCATTCCGACGACGTTTGGCCTGCTCGGTCAGGTGCCGACCATTGTGATCATTATGCTGGTGGTGACCGTCGCCGCGCAGCTGGCGCTATCGCTGACCAAACATGGTCGCCGAATGTATGCGCTGGGCGGTAATCCGGAAGCGGCGCGCCTCTCCGGCATCCGTACCACCCGCTACCGGGTGCTGGCTTATGTGGTCGCCTCACTGCTGGCCGGCCTGGGCGGTATCCTGCTTGCCTCGCGTATCGGTTCATCGCAGGTGAATGCCGGGAGCGGCTATCTGATGGACGCGGTCGCTGCGGCGTGGATCGGCTTCTCACTGGCGGGCTCCGGCAAGCCGAATGCGCTGGGCACGCTGGTCGGTGCGGTGATCCTCGGCGTGCTGCAAAACGGTCTGGTGATGCTCTCCGTTCCCTATTACGCCATGGACATTATAAAAGGGCTGGTGCTGGCTTTAGCACTGGCGATCACCTACATCCAGCGCCGCTGAGGCGCGTTTACCGGAGTTGATAACAATGCAAAAAATAACACTCTCGCTGCTGGCCCTGAGCCTGCTGAATGCCAGCGCCGCCTTCGCGGAAACCGTCACCCCGGTGCCATCGGCTATCGCCAGTCATGACGGGCCAATCCGTATTGCGGTGATCCGCAATCTGGGTTCCGATGACAACACCACGCAGTTTGTCGCCGGCGCCATTCAACAGGGTCGTCAGCTTGGCTTCAAGGTCAGTACCTTCCTGAGCAACGGCGACGATGCGCGCTTCCAGGATTTCGTGAATCAGGCGATCAGCCAGAAATATGACGGCATTGTGCTGTCGCACGGTAAAGCGCCCTACGCCAGCGGGCTGGTAAAGCGCATTGCCGATGCAGGCATCAAACTGTCAGTGTTTGATACGCCGGTGGATAGCCCGATTACGGGCGTTACCGTCACCGCGCAGGATGATGCTTCGCTGGCGCAGCTGTCACTGGGCCAGCTCATTCATGATTTCAACGGCAAGGCGAACATTGTTAAATTGTGGGTCGCCGGTTTCCCGCCGATGGAGCGCCGTCAGGTGGTATATGAAAAACTGCTGAAAGAGAATCCGGGCATTCATCAGCTGGAGTCGATTGGCGCGGTTTCTACTGACGTTCAGGGCGACACCGCCAATAAAATTGGCGCAATTCTGGCGAAATACCCGAAAGGCAAAATCGACGCCATCTGGGGCGCCTGGGATGCCTTCAGCCAGGGCGCTTATAAAGCGCTGCAGGAGAATGGCCGGACCGAGATCAAGCTCTACAGCATCGACGTCTCGAACCAGGATTTGCAGCTGATGCGCGAGAAAAACAGCCCGTGGGTGCAGACGGTGGCGGTCGATCCTAAAACCATTGGCGCGGTAAATATGCGTCTGGTGGCGAAGAAGATTGCCGGTGAAGAGACGCCAGCCACCTACCAGTTTAAAGCGGCGTCGATCTCTCAGCAGCAGCTCAGCAGCCAGCCTGGCGCGGTGAACGTCGCGTCGCTGAACAAGATCATTCCGGGCTGGGGCAGCAATGAGGATTTCGTCGCGCCGTGGTTTGCTACCCTGGCGGCGAAGTATAAGAAATAACCCGGCGTCAGCCTTACCGATTGGTAAGGTTGACGATTACAAACCCAGCAGTAACTGACGCTCAAGCTGGGGATCAACCAGGGTGACATGCAATCCCACCAGCCGCACGCCACGCCCGGCACGACGCTCATCCCAGGTTTTACGGGCGATGGCAATCATGTCCTCTTTATTCAGCACCGGCCAGATATGCTCCTGGGTCGTCTGCTGAAAATCACTGAACTTCAGTTTGACGCCCTGGCGCGCTACCTGCCTGTCAGGCCGGATTTGCGTCAGCCGTCGATCCAGTTCGGCATAGAGAAAATCGATAATCTCCAGGCAGGCATCCCAGTCGCTGATATCTTCCGCCAGGGTGCGTTCAACCCCCAGCGATTTACGCTCACGCTCCACAATCACGCCACGTTCATCAATGCCGTGGCTGCGCTCCCACAGCACCCGGCCAAACTTACCAAAGCGCTTCAGCAGTTGCGCTAAGTCCGCCTTCTGCACGTCGCCACAAGTTACCAGCCCCATCTCCTCGAGCTTTTTGGCCGAAACCTTGCCGACGCCAGGGATCTTCGCCAGCGGCAGGGCCAGCAGAAAAGCGGACATCTCCGGCGGGGTTATCACATACTGCCCGTCGGGCTTATTCAGATCGGAAGCGATCTTGGCCAGGAATTTAATCGGGGCGATTCCGGCTGAGGCGGTAAGCCCGGTTTCACGGTAGATGGTGGCACGGATCGCCTGCGCCATCAGCGTGGCAGAGCCATGACAGTGCGGGCTGTCGGTGACATCCAGATAGGCTTCATCAAGGGAGAGCGGCTCAATCAGCGGTGTGTAGCGCGTAAAGATGTCGCGGATCTGCGCGGAAGCTTCTTTATAGGCATCGAAGCGCCCGGGCAGCAGGCGCAAATGCGGGCATAACTTGAGGGCCATACCGGTTGGCATCGCGCTGCGCACGCCAAATTTTCGGGCCGGATAGTTGGCGGTGCTGATCACGCCGCGACGTTCGCGGCTGCCACCAATGGCGATCGGGATGTCGCGCAGTTGGGGATTATCACGCATCTCCACCGCGGCATAGAAGCAGTCCATATCGACATGAATGATTTTACGCATACCCCCTCCAGCACTGGATAAGTATACAGTTGTCAGGGGTAACTGCAATATTTGTCGCGCTGGCGATTAAAGTTTACAAATTTCTGACCGAATATCCTTCAGTAAATCGCGAATTTGGCTGACGCCGTCTTGCTAAAAAAACAGACAATGTTTAATGTTGCGCTGCGGTAGCGGACTGTTCCGATAATGCAAACAGAGACGCACATTTTGCGTCATGTTCTCTTCATCTCAAGGTAGACACAGCATGGGCAAAATCGCACTCCTGTTTGCGATGATTTTACTGCCAGCCCTCAGCATGGCAATGACACCCGAACCCGTTCAGACAGCGGCACCGGTCAGTAAAGAATTAAAAAAGCAGTTACTCGGTACCCCGGTCTATATCCAGATCTTCAAGGAAGAACGTACGCTTGAACTCTACGGCAAAATCGGTAACGAATACCGCCTGTTGGATACCTACCGCATCTGTAACTTTTCTGGCGGCCTCGGCCCGAAACGCCGTGAAGGCGATTTCAAAAGCCCGGAAGGTTTTTACAACGTGAAGCTGAATCAGCTGAAACCGGACAGCCGGTTTTATCGCGCGATCAATATTGGTTTTCCGAATCAGTACGACCGTAATCAGGGCTACAGCGGCAATTACCTGATGATTCATGGCGACTGTAAGTCGATTGGCTGCTATGCCATGACTAACGCCTATATGGATGAGATTTTTACGTATGTGAATGCCGCGCTGCGTAACGGCCAGCAGGATATCAGCATTAGCATCTATCCATTCCGCATGACCGACAGCAACATGCAGCGTCATCGCTACTCCAGCGATGCCAGTTTCTGGCAGCAGCTACAACCGGGATACGCTTACTTTGCTAAATATCATCAGCCGCCGATGGTCAATGTCGCCAGCGGTAAATACGTGATGAACAGCAGCCCGGCACCCGTTTTAGCCAGTCCCGAAGCCGCTTCCCGCTCATTCCTGGCGCTCTCCAAGGCAGAATAGCGCCCATTCACCTGGCACAATCCGCTGCCAGGTTTCGTTGGCCGTCAGTGGCTGCGTAGCAATCACCGTCACCACGTCATGCGGCGTGGTGTGCTGCTGAAAATCGACCTCCACATCCTGATCCAGTAACTGCGCCCGGCCAAACGGTGCCCGGCGGGTGATCCAGAACAGATTGGTAGAGCAAAAGGCCATCAGATAACGGCCGTCTGACAGCAGCATGTTAAACACCCCCTTCTGCCGCAACGTGCCGGCCAGCTCCCCGATAAAGCGAAACACTGCTGGCCAGTTGCCCGGCGTGCGCGGATAGCGCGTCGCCAGCTGATGAAGGATCCAGCAGAACGCCTTCTCGCTGTCCGTTTCGCCCACCGGCCGGAATGTGCCGGTCTCCAGCTGACGATAGCCCTTAAGCTGGCCGTTGTGCGCATAGGTCCAGTGACGGCCCCACAGCTCGCGGGTAAACGGGTGGGTATTTTCCAGCGACACCTGTCCACGATTCGCCTGGCGGATATGCGCCACCACCGAATGCGATTTGATCGGATACTCCTGTACCAGACGCGCAATCGGCGAATTAAAGCTCGGCAGCGGATCTTTAAACGTACGACAACCTTTATCTTCGTAAAAGGTAATGCCCCAGCCATCTTTGTGAGGCCCGGTTCCACCGCCACGCTGAACCAGTCCGGTAAAGCTGAAACAGATATCCGTGGGAACATTGGCGCTCATCCCGAGCAATTCGCACATAGCCACCACCTTAGATTAAGCGGCCTCCCGTCAGGCGGGAGGCCAGCGCAATTACTTCACCATCTCTTTTTCGACCAGCAGCATCAGGATGTGGATCACTTTAATGTGGATCTCCTGAATGCGATCGGCATAACCAAAGTGCGGCACCCTAATTTCGATGTCGGCACTGCCTGCCATCTTACCGCCATCTTTACCGGTCAGGGTGATCACTTTCATCCCCTGAGCGCGAGCAGCTTCAATCGCTTTAATGATATTGGCAGAGTTACCGGAAGTAGAAAGGCCCAGCAGCACATCGCCCGGACGCCCTACCGCTTCCACATAACGGGAAAAGACATAGTCATAGCCAAAGTCATTACTGACGCAGGAGAGATGGCTGACATCAGAGATGGCAATCGCCGGATAGCCAGGACGATTTTCACGGTAGCGACCGGTTAGCTCTTCGGCGAAATGCATCGCATCGCAATGTGAACCACCGTTACCGCAGGAAAGCACCTTGCCGCCCGCCTTAAAGCTGTCAGCCAGCAGCACCGCAGCACGTTGGATCGCATGGATATTGGCGTCGTCGCTGAGGAATTTATTCAGCGTATCAGCAGCTTCATTAAGCTCAGAGCGGATGATGTCCTGGTACATAGGGATGTCCTTTTTTAGAAGAGGTTAATCGCAGCAAGTTTAACGGAATGGCCGGTCAGCGCAAAGCGCCATGCCACCCCCGGCCGGGCAGAGGCGGCGTTTATCGCTGCCCCAGCTGATGAAAAAATGAACAGAAAACAGTTTTTGTGAGGCAGGTTGTAATTGCGATGTAAACAAATTGATAAATCCGTTCAACTGCTCTAAACCTCTCTACATAACAGGTCAGACCTCTTACTTCCTGGAGCGGTTCATTATGATGGTTGTTTCGATACTTGCCACGGTTGCGCTGATTGGCGCCCTGTTCTATCACCGCCTGTCGTTGCGGCTCAGCAGCGCAATCCTGTTGCTGTGGACTGCGGCGATGGCTGTCGCTCACCTCTGGACGCCATGGCTGCTGCTGCCGCTGGCGATCATTTTGCTGCCGTTCAACCTGCCGTCGCTGCGTCGTAGCCTGTTTTCGAAGCCGATGTTTCAGCGTTTCCAGCAGGTGATGCCGCCGATGTCGCGCACCGAAAAAGAAGCGATCGATGCAGGCACCACCTGGTGGGAAGGCGATCTGTTCCAGGGCAAACCGGACTGGCAGAAGCTGCACAACTATCCGCAGCCACGCCTGACAGCGGACGAGCAGGCCTTTCTCAATGGCCCGGTTGAGGAAGCGTGCCGGATGGCCAACGATTTCCAGATCACCCATGAGCTGGCCGACATGCCGCCGGAACTCTGGGCATACCTGAAAGAGCATCGTTTCTTCGCGATGATCATTAAAAAAGAGTATGGCGGACTGGATTTCTCCGCCTATGCGCAGGCCTGTGTGCTGCAAAAACTGTCCGGTGTTTCCGGAATTCTGGCGATTACCGTGGGTGTGCCTAACTCACTGGGTCCGGGCGAACTGCTGCAACACTACGGCACCGAAGAGCAGAAAAATCACTATTTACCACGGCTGGCACGCGGCGATGAGATCCCCTGCTTTGCGCTCACCAGTCCGGAAGCGGGCTCAGATGCCGGTGCAATCCCTGATACCGGCGTGGTCTGCATGGGCGAGTGGCAGGGTCAGCAGGTGCTGGGCATGCGGCTGACCTGGAACAAACGCTACATTACGCTGGCACCGATCGCCACCGTGCTGGGCCTGGCGTTTAAACTCTCTGATCCGGATCATCTGCTCAGCGACAACGAGAATCCCGGCATTACCTGTGCGCTGATCCCGACCCATACTCCCGGCGTGGAGATTGGTCATCGCCACTTCCCGCTCAACGTACCATTCCAGAACGGACCAACGCGCGGCAACAACATCTTTGTGCCGATTGACTATATTATCGGCGGTCCGGAAATGGCCGGTCAGGGCTGGCGGATGCTGGTGGAATGTCTGTCAGTGGGGCGCGGCATTACGCTGCCCTCTAACTCAACCGGCAGCCTGAAAAGTGTGGCGCTGGCAACCGGTGCTTATGCCCATATCCGCCGTCAGTTCCGGCTTTCAATCGGTAAGATGGAAGGGATTGAAGAGCCGCTGGCGCGCATTGCCGGAAACGCTTACGTAATGGATGCAGCGGCCACGCTGATCACGGCCGGTATTATGCAGGGTGAAAAACCGGCGGTGCTGTCGGCGATTGTTAAATATCACTGCACCCACCGCGGCCAGCGCGCCATTATCGACGCCATGGATATTGCCGGGGGCAAAGGCATTATGCTTGGCAATAGCAACTTCCTGGCTCGTGCCTATCAGGGCGCCCCCATCGCTATCACCGTGGAAGGCGCGAACATTCTGACCCGCAGCATGATTATCTTCGGACAGGGCGCGATTCGCTGCCATCCTTATGTGCTGCAGGAAATGGCGGCGGCAGCCAGCAACGATGTTAACGCGTTTGATCAGGCGCTGTTCAGCCATATCGGCCATGTCGGCAGCAGTACAATGCGCAGCCTGTGGCTGGGCTTAACCGCCGGACGCACCAGCGCCAGCCCGACCCGCGATGGCACCCGTCGTTACTATCAGCACCTGAACCGCATCAGTGCCAACCTGGCATTGCTTTCTGATGTGTCGATGGCGGTGCTGGGCGGCAGCCTGAAACGTCGTGAGCGTATTTCCGCGCGTCTGGGTGATGTGCTGAGCCAGCTTTATCTCGCCTCGGCGACGCTGAAACGCTATGACGATGAAGGCCGCAACGAAGCCGATCTGCCGCTGGTTCACTGGGGCGTGCAGGATGCACTGCATCAGGCGGAAGTCGCGATGGACGATCTGCTGCGCAACTTCCCGAACCGTCTGGTCGCGGGCGCATTGCGGATGACTATTTTTGCAGGCGGTCATCACTGCCCCGCGCCGTCTGACCGCCTGGACCATCAGCTGGCAAAATTGCTGCAACAGCCGTCAGCCACCCGCAGCCGTCTGGGCCGTGGCATGTACCTGACGCCCAGCGAGCACAATCCTGCCGGCCAGCTGGAACAGGCGCTGCAGGATGTGATGGCGGCAGAAGTGATCCATGACAGATTGTGCAAACAGACGAAGCAGCACCTCTCCTTTACCCGTCTGGATGCGCTGGCGAAGCACGCGCTGGAGCAGGGCTGGATTGAGACTAAAGAGGCGGAAGTATTGCAGCGTGCTGAGGCCAGCCGTCTGCGTTCGATTAACGTCGATGAGTTTGAGGCGGATGCACTGGCGGTACCGGTGCCAGAGAAAGCGCCTCAGCCTGCGTCACGCGCGAGTGAGGCAGCATAAGGTCAGGGCCGTCGGCCCGCAGCACTGGCTCAGGGGAGCATACGCCCTCCGTAAAGACGCAAAAACGCTATCCATGGCATGCTCAGCGCGGGCCATCCATGTCCCGCGATGCTTTACTCCAGGCGTATGCTCCCATCGCTTGAAGTTCAGCACGCTTCATCAGGAGGCCGGCACGATGCCAAATCAGGGGAAATCTGACCGCAGTGACTCAGCCCAACCTGCAGGGAACAGGGTCAGAAGAGGAAAGCCGACATTATGTCGGCTTTTTTTATCCTGCCTGACGGATGCGGGCAATCAGCGCATCCACATCTTCTACATGATCGGCCGCCAGAATCAGCGTGCGTCCCAGATTAATGGCATGACGGATGCAGTCGGTACGCATTGCCGGATCGGCAATCAGCTTCATATCCGCCACGTGTGACATCCCCACCGTGCGGCGAATCAGTTCGGTGCCGCAGTAACCGAGGGTATCCGCCCACACTTTACGCAGAAACGCCGCCGCATAGCCCGGATAAGCCAGCGCATGATCGTGGGTTTTCTCTGCCGCCAGCGCCAGAAAGCCCGCGGCAAAGGTCGACCAGAGGGTGTGGACATCGCTGAGGCGCTGCTCGCGTGCATCGGCAGCCTCACGCGGTGGCAGCAGACCCGGCAGGCCGCAGTAGTTAATCAGCAGGTTGCCAATGGCGGTACCGACATCAAACCCGATGGGGCCAAAATAGCCGAATTCCGCATCAATTGCTTTCAGGCTGCCATCGGCAACGAAAAGGGATCCGCTGTGAATATCACCATGCAGCAGCGCTTCAGCGTGGGCAAAGAAACGATGCTTGAGACCGCCCACCGCAATGCGCAGTGCATTGTCATTACGCAGACTGGCGATCAGCGGTTCAAGCGCTTCGGGATAGCTATTGCGCTCATGGTCGGTATAGGGATCGTTAAAGAAAAGATCTTCGGTGATTTCACACATTTCCGGATTAATGAAACGCGCCACTTCCGCTTTTTTCTGGTGCGGATGCAGAATGAAATCGGAGGTATGAAACAGGGTTTGTGCCAGATAGTCGCCTAATTGCTGAGCCGCTTCCGGGTAATAAACGCCTTTCACCAGCTCGCCGCGCCAGATGCGATGGCTGGAGAGATCTTCCATTACCATCACCGCCAGTTCCGCATCGTAATGGGTGATCTTCACCGTATGCTGCGGACAATATTTGTAATGCTCAACCAGGGTCTGCGCTTCCAGCCGCGCCCGATCCAGCGTCAGCGGCCAGGACTCCCCCACGCAGCGCACATACGGCAATGCCTGCTTGACCACCACCCGACTGTTGCCCTGATCGTCATAAACTTTAAACACCAGGTTGAGGTTGCCATCACCAATCTCTTCTGCGCTGCTCAGCGCGGCAGGATCGTCCACGCCGCCAAATTGTCGGGCATATTCCACAGCATCAGCAGCAGTAAAGGTACGGTATTGCGACATTGCCTGTTCCTCATCAATCGAAGGGGGATAAATCAGGTGTAATAAGCCGTTCAGACGTCTATACATCCGTTCAGCATGTTGGCACAATACGCATCATTAACGCAACATGGATTTCACCCACAATGCAGACACTTCAAACCACCAGCTTACAGGTTCGTGACAATCAGCTCTGGATTCTGGATCAGCAGGCACTGCCGCAGCAGAAGAACTGGCTGCCCGCGCACAGCGTGCCTCAGCTGATTGAGCATATTCATGCGTTGCGGGTGCGCGGTGCGCCGCTGATCGGCCTCTCCGCTTCGCTGTTGCTGGCGCTGCTGGCAGAACAGGGGCAGACGCGCGCTGAACTGGCGCAGGCGCTGGAGACCCTGCGCGCGGCACGCCCCACCGCTGTCAATCTGATGAATAATCTTGACCGGATGAAAGTAGCGCTGGCGCAGACAGACTTTGTCCCCGCGCTGGCTGAGGAAGCCTGGCGTCTGGTGCAGGAAGATAAGCAGCTGTGTGATGCCATCGCTGATGCGGGTTGCTCACGGGTGAAACCCGGCAGCCAGCTTCTGACCCACTGTAATACGGGCGGGCTGGCAACCGCTGGCGTGGGCACCGCGCTGGGCGTGATTGCCCGTGCGCATCAGCAGGGGCTCATCAGGAATATCTGGGTTGATGAGACCCGCCCGTTGTTACAGGGCGGCCGGTTAACCGCCTGGGAATTGGGAGAATTGTCGGTTCCCTACACCCTGATTACCGATTCCATGGCCGCCAGCCTGATGGCCCGTGGAGAGGTAGATGCCGTGTGGGTGGGCGCTGACCGTATCGCCGCCAATGGTGATGTGGCGAATAAGATCGGCACCTACAGCCTGGCGGTACTGGCGCATTATCATCAGATTCCGTTTTACGTAGCAGCTCCACATACCACGCTGGATCGCAGCTGTCCTGACGGCGCAGCGATTCCCATTGAGCAGCGCGCCGCCAGCGAAGTGACGGGCGTTGCCGGCAGTTTTGGCAGCGTGCAGTGGGCACCGGAAGCGGCGAAAGTTTACAACCCGGCGTTCGATGTCACGCCTGCCGCCCTGATCAGCGGCTGGGTTCTGGATACAGGCGTGGTCACGCCTGACCAGGTACAGAACGGCATTTTCCAGCCGCAATAACGCGCTGCAAGGCGTTTGCCGCTGATGGCAAACGCCTCACCGTGCCGGCTGACAAATTACGCCAGACGCGGATAGGCATCCGCGATCTTGTCGCCGGTGAAATTCGCCACCCAGCCTTCCTGATTATCGAAAATCCGGATCGCCGTGAAGTGCGGTGACGATCCCATATCAAACCAGTGCGGCGTGCCCGCAGGCACCGAGATCAGATCGTTTTTTTCGCAGAGGATCTGCAGGATCTCACCATCCAGATGCAGGCAAAACAGTCCTGCACCCTCAACAAAGAAACGCACCTCATCTTCGCCGTGCGTATGCTCATTGAGAAACTTCTCGCGCAGCACGGTTTTCTGCGGATTGTCGGCACGCATGCTGATCACATCCCAGCTCTGATAGCCCTTCTCCGCCACCAGCCGATCGATCGCGTGCTGATAGGCGTTGATCACCGTTTCGGCATCCGGGTTTTCACCCAAATCACGATCGGCCTCCCAGCGCTCAAAACGGACACCTTTGGCATTCAGGCGGTCACGAATCGCTTCTGCGTCGGTGCTGTGCCACACCGGCTGGCTGGCTTCGCGGTCGGTAAAAATAGTCAGTGCGCTCATCCTAAATCGACTCCGGGTTAATCTGGGAAAAATCGGTCACCTGACGATGGCGGCTCTCGTCGTCCGCCTCGCCACGCAGTAATTGCAATGTCTGCCAGCCCGCCTCTGCGGCGGCATCCAGCTCCTGATGAATATCGGAGAGAAACAGCAGCTGCGCCTCTGGCTGGCCAATTTCAGCGGCGATAGCGCGATAAGCTGCGACGTCACGTTTGGCGCCGACGTGGGTGTCAAAATAGCCGCTGAAGAGGCCAGTAATATCACCTTCGTCGCTGTAGCCAAATAACAATTTCTGCGCCGCAACCGAGCCGGAGGAATATACATACAGTTCAACACCCTGCGCTTTCCAGTCGCGCAGCGCAGGCAGCACGTCAGGATAGAGATGCCCGGTAAAACTGCCGTTCACGTAGCCATCGCGCCAGATCATACCCTGCAGCGCTTTCAGGCCGGTGGATTTGCGATCCTGGTCCATAAAGCCCAGCAGAATGTCCGTCACCCCATCCAGATCGGCCTGCGGCTGACCGGCCTCTTCACGTACCGACTGCAGCGCCGCCGCCACCTCAGGCTGGTGCGCATTGTCACGCACGAAGTCCGGCAGATGCTGGCGGGCATAGGGAAACAGGATGTTGTGTACAAAGCGAATATCGCTGGTGGTGCCTTCGATATCAGTAACAATGGCGTGAATCATGCTTTCTCCAGCAGGCGACGTTGACGTTCACATTCGAATAAAAATTCCAGGCCTTCCAGATGACGGCGGGCTTCGCTGACATCCCGGCCCCAGCAGGTTAAGCCGTGGCCGCGCAGCAGGAAGCCATAACGCAGCGGAAAGCGGGCGGCGTAATCTTCAATTTCTGACGCCAGCGCCGCAATGTCCTGATTGTTGTCGAATACGGGAATCGCCAGCGTATCCAGATGGGTGTGCTGGCCACTTAACGATTTCTGCATCTCATAGCCGTGCAACAGCAGCGCCGCGCCCTGCTCCACCCGCGACAGCACGGTCGAATTCACCGTGTGGGTATGCAGCACCGCGCCCGCCTCGGGAAAGAGGCGATAGATCATCGTGTGCAGCCCGGTTTCTGCTGACGGCTTACGGCCAGAGAGCGACTGGCTGGTGGCGATATCGACCTCGATAAAGTCATCCCGCGTCAGCGTGCCTTTATCTTTGCCCGATTCACTCAGCAGGCAGACATGTTCATCGCGGCGCACGGACATATTCCCGCCGGTGGCCGGTGCCCAGCCTTTAACGCCAATCCAGTGACAGGCGGCGACCAATTGATCTAACGGAAGACTCTGCGACATAAAGATTCCTTGCGGTGAAAGGTGATTCCGGGTGGCTCAGATAATGATAATGGCTATGAAAATACAACAGCTCAAAAATGTTAAACAGCCAGCAAGCGTACGTGACTTTCGAATCATCATCTCCGGGTCCTGCCAAATGATCCGCGTGTCAGCAAGGCGGCAAGCGCGCTTATCCCCGGGAGCTGACACTCGTCAGTGACCGGGGTAAGCAAGCGCAACCAACGCCGCTGACGCGCGGAGCATGTCGGCAGGACAAGGCGGCAAGCGCGCTTATCCCGGGGAGCTTACATGAGTAAGTGACTCGGGTAAGCAAGCGCAGCCAACGCCGCTGACGTGCGGAGCATGAAGCATTTAGCCGTCTAAGCGTCTTGATTGCCAAATACTACCATCCTGTTTATAGTGGCACAAACACCGGGTGACACCGCATCAATCTTCGCGCTTAAGGCCTGACATCATGACGCAGCACAACCTGATCCCCGAGAGTAAACTCCCTTTGCTCGGCACCACGATTTTCAGCCAGATGAGTGCGCTGGCGCAGCAGCATAACGCCATCAATCTCTCTCAGGGCTTTCCCGATTTTAGCGGCCCGGACTATCTGCAGCAGCGGCTGGCCTATCACGTCAGCCAGGGCGCGAATCAGTATGCGCCGATGACCGGTGCGCTGTCGTTGCGTGAGGCGATTGCAGAGAAAACCACGCGGCTTTATGACTATCGTCCTGATGTTGATGCGGAGATTACCGTAACGGCGGGCGCAACCGAAGCGCTCTATGCGGCAATTACCGCGCTGGTGCGGCCAGGCGATGAGGTGATCTGCTTTGATCCGAGCTACGACAGCTATGCGCCCGCGGTGGAGTTATCAGGTGGCGTCATGAGACGCATTACGCTGCAGCCGCCCGCCTTCCGGGTGGACTGGCAAGCCTTTGCTGCGCAGCTGAGTGACAAAACCCGGCTGGTGATCCTGAACACACCGCACAATCCTTCGGCGACCGTCTGGCAGCAGCAGGATTTCGCTGCGCTGTGGCAGGCGATTGCTGCTCGGCCGGTCTACGTGCTGAGTGATGAAGTTTATGAGCACATCTGCTTTGATGAGGCGGGCCACGCCAGCGTGCTGGCACATCCCGAACTGCGTCAGCGCGCCATTGCGGTGTCGTCGTTTGGTAAGACCTTCCACATGACCGGCTGGAAAGTGGGGTATTGCATTGCCCCTGCGGCGATCAGCGCTGAAGTGCGCAAGGTGCATCAGTACCTGACCTTCTCGGTGAATACCCCGGCGCAACTGGCGATTGCCGATATGCTGCGTGAGCATCCCGAACACTATCTTGAGTTGCCTGCGTTTTATCGCGACCGCCGAGACCGGCTGGCAACGGCGCTGAACAACAGCCGCTTTAAGGTGCTCCCCTGCGAAGGCACCTACTTTTTACTGGTGGATTACAGCGCTATTTCCGATCTGGATGATGTCAGTTTCTGCCAATGGCTGACCCGCGAAGTGGGCGTCGCTGCGATTCCGCTGTCGGTGTTCTGCGTCGAACCTTTTCCTCATAAACTGATCCGCCTCTGTTTTGCCAAACAGCCGGCGACATTAGATGCTGCCGCGGAGCGCTTATGTCAGCTTTAAAAATGACACTTTTGCAGGAGACGCTGAGCTGGATGGATGGCGAGGCCAACCTTCGCCATTTTGATAAGCAGTTGGCCGGACTCACCGGACGCGATGTGATTTTACTGCCGGAGATGTTCACCACCGGCTTTGCGATGGAAGCGGCAAAAAGCTCGCTGCCTCAGGCGCAGGTGGCAGAGTGGCTGCATCAGCATGCCCGTCGCACCGATGCACTGGTCGGCGGCAGTGCGGCGATCCAGACCGAACACGGCGCGGTAAACCGCTTCCTGTTGGTCGAGCCGGACGGCACGCTGCATCAGTATGACAAGCGTCACCTGTTCCGCATGGCGGACGAGCATCACCACTATCTGCCAGGCGAACAGCGTCAGGTATTTGAGTGGCGCGGCTGGCGTATCCTGCCACAAATCTGTTACGACCTGCGTTTTCCGGTCTTCTCGCGCAACCGCAACGATTACGATCTGGCGCTCTATGTCGCCAACTGGCCTGCGCCGCGTGCGCTGCACTGGCAGGCGCTGCTGTTAGCGCGGGCGATTGAAAATCAGGCTTATGTGGCAGGCTGTAACCGCGTGGGCAGTGACGGCAATCAGCATGAATACAGCGGCGACAGCCAGATTATTTCACCGCAGGGCGAGATCCTCAGCGCGGCTGAGCCGCATCAGCGCGCCCGGCTGGATGCCGAGCTGTCGCTGGACGCGCTTCATGCTTACCGCGAGCGCTTCCCGGCCTGGCAGGATGCGGATCGCTTTTCGCTGTGAATGGCGGGCGCGGCAGTCCAGTCAGGCACCCCTTAACTGCCGCGATAAGTTGACCACGACCAGGGCGAAATCAGAAACGGCAGATGGAAATGGCTGCCCGCCTCGGCAATCATAAAATCTATCTGGGCGCTGACGTAGAGCGCATCCCGACCGGCGACGGCAAAATAGTCGCCAATTTCTGCCGTTAAACGATAGTGGCCCGGTGTCAGCGGCTCGGGCGTCAGATCGTTCAGACGCCCGTCGCTGTCCGTTTCACCCTGTGAAATCGGAAACCATCCTTCCGGGCTATTCTGCTCCAGCGAAATCACTATGCCACTGGCCGGTTTACCCAGCGCCGTGTCCAGAATATGGGTGGTAACGGTGCTCATTGAATCGTCTCCTCAAGGCGTAACAGCGTAATTTCACGCAGCTGATCCAGCGCCTCCTGCTGCTCGGTCTGATCGTCATTTTGCAACCGACGCTGCAGCTCTGCCAGCATCTGTTCACCGCTGCGCCCTTTAGCACGAATCAGAAACACCCGGCCAAAACGCGCTTCATACGCCTGATTACCCTGCTGCATCGCCTGCAGCAGAGCGTGATCGGCCTGCTGCATGGCGGTCTGCTCGCCGCGCGACAGGCTAGCTTCTTTATCTGCGCCGTTCACGCGCTCACCGATGCGGGGATGCGCCGACAGTGCTGACTCCAGTTCAGGCTGCTGCCATTGCCGGGCCAGCGCATCGGCAGTTGCCAGTAGCGCATCGGTGTTAGCAAAAGGCCGGACAGCCACCAGCGATTGCTGCCAGTGCGGGATCGCCACACAATGCCGGATGGCCACCTGCGCCCTGTCAGCCGGCAGTTGATTAAATGCGGCTAATTCCATGTTCAGCTCCGTTCGGCAATCAGCAAGACCGCCTGTAAATAAGCCTGCAATGCGGGTGCCACATCTTCAACCGCCACGGACTCCGCCGGATGATGACTGATGCCGCGATGGTTACGCACAAATAACATGCCCACCGGCCAGCGTTCAGCAATCGCAATCGCGTCGTGCCCGGCGCCGCTTGGCAGTGACAGGCTCCGGCCCTGAACCGTTTCCACCGCATGACTCAGCGCCTGTTGCAGCGCGGAATCACAGGCAGTGGCACCGATGCGATAATATTCGTTCGACTCAAACTGGAGTCCGCGACGCAGCGCAATCGCCTCGGCCTGGGTTAACAGGCTGGAGAGCAGTGTCTCCAGCGGATTGTCCAGCGGACCACGCACGTCCAGCGACAGCGATACCTCGCCAGGAATCACATTCACCGCACCCGGCGCACAGTTCAGGGTGCCGACGGTGGCCACCAGCTGCGGACCCTGCTCACGGGTGGTTTGTTCGATAAACACCATCCACTCCGCGGCAGCAGCCAGCGCATCTTTGCGGTGGGTCATCGGCACCGTGCCCGCATGACCCGCTTCACCGGTGAAACGGCAGTTGAGACGGCGCGCACCGTTGATTGCCGTGACCACGCCCAGCGCCAGATCTTCCTGCTCCAGGCAGGGGCCCTGCTCAATGTGCAGCTCAAGATAACCGACAATATCCTCAACCCGCCGCGCCGCAGAGGCGATCTGATTGCTATCGAGACCGACATCCGCCATCGCCTGCGCCACGGTAATGCCGTTGCCGTCGGGATGCGTTACCCAGCTTTGCGGCCAGCTGCCGGTTATACCGCGACTGCCAAGCAATGTAATGCCAAAGCGGGTGCCCTCTTCGTCGCCAAAGCCAATCACCTCAATCGCCAGCGGTAAGCGACACTGATGTTCGTTAAGCCACTGCACGGTTTCAATGGCGCTGAGGACGCCCAGCATCCCGTCGTAGCGACCGGCGTTGCGTACCGTGTCGAGATGTGAGCCGAGCAGCAGCGCGGGCGCACCCATTTCTGCCGCCTCGTAGCGCCCACAGATATTGCCGACGTCATCCTGCCACACTTGCATTCCCGCCGCCTGCATCCACTCCCCCACGCAGGCGTTGGTGCGCAGATGTTCGGGCGACAGGTAGACGCGGGTTAGCGCCTCAGGCGTTTCGCTGATCGCTGCCAGCGCATCGCAGCGCGCCATAACGCGCTGTGCAGCGGTTTGGGCTTCGCTGGCGCTCATCATCATGCCTGGCTCCCGTAGTGATCCCAGGCGGCCTGCGCGGCGGCGCCCTGCGGCGTGCGATAACCGACATAGGTCAGCACCGTTTCCAGCGCGGAGAGCGTCTGCATCACGCAATCTTTACGCGCGTTGTAGCCCATGGTGCCGATTCGCCACACTTTGCCATGCAGCGGGCCAAACGAGGTGCCAATCTCAATGCCGAAATCTTCCAGCATCAGCTTGCGCACCTGATCGCCGTTAACACCGGACGGAATCATCACGCCCAGCACGTTATTCATTTTATGTTTCAGGTCACCAAAGGTCTCAAGGCCCATTCCCTGAATGCCTTTCAGCAACGCTTCACCATGCAGCTTGTGACGGGCGATGCCATTGTCCAGCCCCTCCTGCAGTATCAGACGGGCGCACTCGCGCGCGCCAAACAGTGCACTCGTGGCTTCGGTATGGTGGTTGAGCCGCTCCGGGCCCCAGTAATCCATGATCATGCCGAGATCAAAATAGTTTGAGTAGATCATCTCCTCTTCGCCATCCTGATGCGCCTCGGTGCGGATCCCCTGCTCAACGCATTTACGTTTGCGGATCACCGTTTCCATTTCGGCGCTCAGGGTGATCGGCGACGTGCCTGAGGGACCGCCCAGGCATTTCTGCATCCCCGCGGATACGGCATCGAGTCCCCAGGCATCCGTTTCCAGCGCATTGCCCGCCAGCGACGCGGTGGCATCGGTGTAGAACAGCACGCCATACTGTTTGCAGATCGCACCCAGCTGCGCCAGCGGCTGCAGCATGGTGGTCGAGGTATCGCCCTGTACCGTCAGCAGCAGGCGCGGTCGCACTTTTTTGATCGCATCTTCAATCTGGTCCGGGGTAAAGACTTCGCCCCACGGCACTTCAATGGTGTGCACGTCCGCACGACAGCGGCGGGCAATTTCGCACAGCAGATGTCCAAAGCGGCCAAATACCGGCACCAGCACTTTGTCGCCAGGGCGAATAGCGGAGAGCAGAATCGATTCGATCCCAGCACGTGACGTGCCATCGATCAGCAGCGTCCAGCGGTTTTCGGTGCGGAACACGCCGCGATAGAGCGCCATCACTTCGTTCATGTAGTGGGTCATCGCAGGATCGTACTGACCCAGCAGCTGACTTGACATAGCGCGCAGCACGCGGGGATCGGCATTGATCGGCCCCGGTCCCATCAGCAGACGCTGTGGCGGATTGAGTTGCGGGAATTGTGTTATATCCATCATCATTTCCTTTTCTAAAACTCAGAGACGAACCGAAGAGATAAACTGCTTCAGCTCTGGCGTCTGCGGCTGGGCGAAAAGCGTCTTACTGTCGCCCTGTTCCCAGACGCGCCCCTGATGCATAAAGACCACACGATCGCCCACGTCGCGGGCGAAGTTCATTTCATGGGTGACGAGGATCAGCGTCATGCCCTCTGCCGCCAGCTGCTCCAGAACCTTGAGCACTTCGCCCACCAGTTCAGGATCGAGCGCGGAGGTGATCTCATCACAGAGTAAAACTTTCGGCGTCATCGCCAGCGCACGGGCGATCGCCACGCGCTGCTGCTGACCGCCGGAGAGGCTGGCAGGATAGTAGTTAAGGCGTTCGCCCAGCCCGACCTTCTCCAGCATCTGCGCCGCCAGCGCCCGGCACTCGGCTTCGCTTTTCTTCAGCACCCGGCGCGGCGCCAGCATGACGTTCTCCAGCGCCGTCATGTGCGGGAACAGGTTGAAGCTCTGAAACACCATCCCGACCGAGCGGCTGATTTCACGCGCTTGCGAGTCGCGATCGGAAATCGTCATACCGCCGAGCTTGATGCTGCCCTCCTGGTAACCTTCCAGGCCGTTCATGCAGCGCAGCAGCGTACTTTTGCCCGATCCACTGCGACCGATGATTGAGATTACCTCGCCCATGTCGATATCCAGATCCACGCCTTTCAACACATGGTTATCGCCGTAATATTTTTGCACCTGATTAATGGTGATGAGCGGCATTGAATTTTTTCTCCAGATACTGGCTGTAGCGAGACAGCGGATAACACATCAGGAAGTAGCCCAGCGCCACCAGCCCAAAGACTTTAAACGGCTGATAGGTCACGTTGTTCAGAATGGTGCCGGCTTTGGTCAGCTCGATAAAACCGATAATCGACGCCAGCGCGGTGCCCTTGATCACCTGCACGGCAAATCCCACCGTCGGGGCGATGCCGATACGGATCGCCTGCGGGGCCACCACCCGCCACAGCGTCTGACCAAAAGTCAGGCCGAGGCAGCGCGACGCTTCCCACTGCCCCTTCGGCAGGGCGCGGATGCTGCCGTACCAGATATCGACCAGAAAGGCGCTGGTGTAGAAGGTCAGCGCCAGCGAGGCTGCCGTCCAGGGGGCGACATCAATCCCAAACAAGCCGACGCCGAAAAATGCCAGGAACAGCTGCATCAGCAGCGGCGTTCCCTGAAAAAGCGCGGTGTAACCCCGTACCGCGCGCGTCAGCCACTTACGTTGCAGAAGGCGCATAAATAGCAGCGGCAGCGTCACCAGCGTTCCGCCGACAAACGCCACCAGCGATAACAACAGGGTCCAGCGTGCGGCCAGCAGCAGGTTGCGCAGGATGTCCCAGTCGGTAAAGGTCGTCATCATGATGGCTGCACTCCAAACCATTTACGGCCAATCGCCAGCAGCAGATGGCGCATCGCAATCGACAACGCCAGGTAGATCAGCGTGGTGACCAGATAGACCTCAAAACTTAAGAAGGTGCGCGACTGGATCAGGTTTGCGGCGAAGGTCAGCTCCTCATAGGAGACCTGCGACACCACCGACGACCCCAGCATCACGATGATGCACTGACTCACCAGCGCCGGATAAATGCGCTGCAGCGCGGGCGGCAGCACCACCCGCAAAAACGTCTGGCTACGGGTTAATCCCAGTACCCGTCCCGCTTCCCACTGCCCTTTGGGTGTCACCTGAATCCCGGCACGGATAATCTCGGTGCTGTAAGCACCAAGGTTGATCAGCATCGCCAGCAGTGCCGCCTCGCCGGCTGTGAGTTTCAGTCCCAGAGCAGGCAGTCCAAAAACGATAAAGAACAGTTGCACCACAAACGGCGTATTGCGGATCAGCTCGACATAGATGCCCCACAGTCGGCTCATCCAGCTGGGTCTGCCGCTGCGCAGCGCCGCGCCTGCTATGCCGATCGCCACGCCACCGGTGGTCGCCAGCAGCGTCAGCTGTATAGTGACCCACAGACCGGAGAGCAGCTCCGGCCAGTAGGGCCACAGGGCGGGAAAGTTAAGTTGCCCGGTCATGAATCCGTCCTCAGGCGCCGAGGTTGGCAGGCAGCGGTGCTTTCAGCCACTCTTCTGACAGTTTATTCAGCGTGCCGTCTTTAATGCCCTGCTCAATCAGCGCATTCACTTTCGCTTTCAGCGCAGGCTGATCTTTCTTCAGGCCGATAAAGCAGGGTGAATCTTTCAGCATAAACTGCGCCACCGGGGCTTTTGCCGGATTCTGGCGCGCAATCGCGGCGACCACCAGGTTGCCGGTCGCAACGTACTGCACCTGACCAGAAAGATAAGCAGATAACGTAGTGTTGTTATCTTCGTAGCGTTTCACCTGTGCATCTTTCGGTGCGACTTCGCTGAGCACCATATCTTCTACCGCACCGCGCGTAACGCCAATCGACTTGCCGCTCAGAGCCGACGCCGCTTTGATTTCATCGCCCTTCGGACCGAAGACGCCCAGGAAGAACGGCGCATAGGCACGGGTGAAGTCGATCACTTTCTCACGCTCCGCATTTTTACCCATGCTGGAGATGACCAGATCGACCTTGTCGGTTTGCAGATAGGGCACCCGGTTGGCACTGCTGACCGGCACCAGCTGCAACTTAAGTTTCATCTGCTTTGCCAGATATTTCGCCGTGTCGATGTCATATCCCTGCGGCTGCAGGTCCGTGCCGACCGAACCAAACGGCGGGAAATCCTGCGGCACCGCCACGCGGATCACGCCGCGCTTCTGAATGTCCTGCAGTTGATCGGCCAGCGCGCTTCCCGCTTGTGCCATCAGTAATGCCGCTGCCGCAACCGCTATTAAAACTTTTTTCATTATGCACCCCGGTGAGATTACGTGAAACAAAAGATTCTTTGATATGCAATCTGCAACTAATGTGCCAACACGGGCCACGTGAGAAAAAGGGTTAAGCGGCAAAGCGTTCGGCAGAAATCGGGCGTAATCGGAGCGACTACGCCACGGCAGGCGTGCTCAGAAAGGGGGCAAAGCACCAAAAAGGTGCCTGTTAACGGTGCTCCAGCTCGTCAAATTGCTGGTAAAGGTCGGCAATCTGATGGATACGCTGGCGTCCCTGGGCCAGCATTTCGTGCAGCAGCGCATTGGCGATCAGGTTAACCAGGCTCATGGCGGCACTGTAACTGTCGAAGGCGGAAACGCTGTCGAGCGGCGTACAGAGCTGCCAGCGCGCCAGCGCAATCACCGTCTGCGCCTGCGGCTCGCACAGCGCCAGCAGCGGGATGCCAGCCGCCTGCAGCTGCTGCATCAGCGGGCGGATGATGCGCGGACGGCGGCGAAACGCCATCACGATTACCATGTCATCCGGCGTGATATCTACCAGCTCCTCGGCCAGCGTCTGGCCCGGCTGCGGCAGGATATGCACCTGCGAACGCGCCTGCACCAGCTGCTGTCGCAGATGCAGCGCTACCGGATAAGCGTTGCGCATGCCGATGATAAAGACACGTTTAGCCTGCGCCAGCTGCTGAATCACCTCGTTAAAGTGCCGGGCATCCAGGCTGTTTACCCACTGCGTCAGGTTAGCCATCTCCTGCTTATAGTGGCGCGCCAGCAGCGTATTGCCCTGCACGGCATCACGGTTGTCGGTCAGCGGCATGCCACTCTGGCGCAGGATGCGTAACTCATCTCGCATATCCTTGTACTTCTCGTAGCCCAGACGCTTAAAAAGCCGACTGACCGTGGCTTTCGACACGCCGCTGAGCCGCGCCAGTTCGGCGCTGTTGTAGCTGATCAGGTCATCGAAGTGGTCAAACACAAAGTCGGCAATGCGCTGCTCCTGCGGAGAGAGCTGGGGATAGTGACTTCTGAGTCGTTCATCAAGCTGTTTCATAACGCATCCTGTAACTTTTGTTTCAGCAGAAGCTAGCACAATTTACGCCAGGTTAATCGGCACATTGCCAGCTCAGGGTAAAAACTGGAACAGCTCTTGCTTTGTTATGGATTCTGTCACCCGAAGAACGAGAAAAAGATGATTCAAAGCAATATGGCCCCGCAGGGAATGGCGGTGGCGCCGCACCATCTGGCGAGCGAAAGCGCACTCGCGGTGCTGCGTGATGGCGGTAACGCCATTGAAGCGATGGTGGCCGCCGCCTCGACCATCGCCGTGGTCTACCCGCATATGAACGGACTGGGCGGCGATGGCTTCTGGCTGATTTTGCCGCCCGGCGGTGATCCTGTCGCTATTGACGCCAGCGGCGCAGCCGGTTCGCTGGCTCACCGTGATTTTTATGCCGATCACCTGAAGATCCCGCATCGCGGGCCGAAAGCCGCGCTGACCGTGGCCGGTACGGTCAGCGGCTGGCAGGAAGCACTAACCCTCTCTGCCGAGATGGGCACCCCGCCGCTGCCGCTGGCACGCCTGCTGCGGGATGCGATTCGCTATGCCGCCGATGGAATTCCGGTGACCGCTTCACAGACTGCCGCCACCAGGACCTTTCGCAGTGAGTTGCAGCATCAACCTGGCTTCAGCGCCACCTTTATGCCCGACGGCGATGTGCCGCAGCCAGGCAGCCGTTTTACCCAGCCCGCGCTGGCGAATACCCTAACTCAGCTCACTGAACAGGGACTCGACAGCTTTTATCGCGGTCCGCTGGCTCAGCATCTGGCCAGTGAGATGGCAGTGCTGGGCATGCCGGTGACGCTGGCCGATCTGCAACAGCATCGCGCCCGTCGCGCGACGCCGCTGCATCTCTCCCACAGCGAAGGCGACATCTGGAATATCACCCCGCCGACTCAGGGCATGGTATCGCTGGCAATCCTCGGCATCACCGATCGGCTTGAAATGGCGGACGCTGACGACGCTCAGACGGTGCATCGCATTGTTGAAGCCACCAAAAAAGCGTTTGCGCTGCGCGATAAGCACATTACCGATCCGCGCTACGTTACGGAAGATTTACAGGCGCTGCTGGATGGCGATCACCTCGCCACGCTCGCCAGCCAGATCGCCGATGGAGAAGCCGCCGCCTGGGGTAGCGGTCGCGGGCCAGGCGACACGGTCTGGATGGGCGTGATGGACAGCAGCGGTCTGGCCGTATCCTTTATTCAGAGCATCTACCACGAGTTTGGCAGCGGTGTGGTGCTGCCCGGCACGGGCATCACCTGGCAGAACCGTGGCGCCGCTTTCAGTTTGGACCCTGAACATTTACTGGCTTTGGTGCCTGGTAAGCAGCCGTTTCATACCCTGAATCCCGCTGCCGCCCGCCTGAAGGATGGCCGCACGCTGGTGTATGGCGCGATGGGCGGAGATGGCCAGCCGCAGACC